>ERZ1034363.1081-NODE-1081-length-16374-cov-3.552617_pt1 | contig 16374 bp, 14 predicted proteins | sample MGYA00520616_ERZ1034363 | MGnify/ENA primary metagenome ERZ1034363 (study PRJEB33736, sample SAMEA104284506) | Azolla filiculoides | biome: Urban; feature: Water surface; material: Ditch water | place: Netherlands | collected 2015-10-28 | depth 0-0.1 m ...
GCGACCGGTCCGCTGCTGACTTCGTTTGCAAGCTACCGGTACGACGCCATCGGCAACCTGATCGAGGAAACCGACTCGCTCAACAACACCACGCAGTTCACCTACGACGCGCTGAACCGGCAGACGGTGCGCACCGACGCACTGAACCATACGCGTGCCAACGTCTACGACGATGTGGGCAGCGTGATCGAGACCATCGACGAACTCGGCCGCAGCACAAGCTATTTTAACGACCGGCTTGATCGGCTGGTCAGGGTGGTGATGCCCGATCCCGACGGCGCCGGCGCGGGGCAGGCCGCACCGGTCATGCTGTACACCTACGACGCGGGCAGCAACCGCACCAGCCAGACCGACCCGCTGGGCAATGTCACGCAGTTCGCCTACGACGAGCTCAACCGGGAGGTCGCGGTGACCGACGCCGCGGGCCACACGTCGTCCCGGACCTTCGATGCGGCCGGCAACCTGCCAGGCGCGCGAGACATCGCGGCCGAACACGGCGGCAGCCAGGCCGAATTCGTTGTCGTTGGCGCAGGCCACCGCCTCCTCGACGCCATTGACGCGCACGATGGCCTTGACCGGCGCGAACGACTCCTCGCGGTAGATCTCCATCTCGGGCGTGACATGGTCGAGCAAGGTAGCCGGCATCAGCGTGCTGTCGGCCTTGCCGCCGCACAGCAGCCGGGCGCCCTTGGCCAGCGCATCATCGATCAAGGCGTTGCAGCGTGTGACCGTGGCCTGGTCGACCACCGAGCCCAGCACCACCGGCCCCAGGCGCGGGTCGCCCAGCGGCAGGCCTTGCGCGCGCGCCGTCAGCTTGGCGACGAACTCGTCGGCCACCGCCTGGTCGACGATCAGGCGCTCGGTCGACATGCAGATCTGGCCCGAGTTGGCGAAGGCGCCAAAGGTCGCGGCCGCGACCGCGGCGTCGATGTCGGCGTCGTCGAGCACCACGAACGGCGCCTTGCCGCCGAGTTCGAGCACGGCCGGCTTGAGGTACTTGGCGCAGGTCTGGGCGATCAGCCGACCGACCTTGGTCGAACCGGTGAAGTTGACCCGGCGCAGCGCCGGGTGCGCCACGATCGCTTCGACCACCGCGCCAGCATCGGCCGGGGCGTTGGTGACGAAGTTGACCACGCCCGGTGGCAGGCCGGCTTCCTGCAGCGCCTCGATGATCAGGCCATGGGTGGCCGGGCAGAGCTCGGAGCCTTTCAGGATCACGGTGTTGCCGCAGGCCAGCGGGGTCGAGATCGCACGCACGCCCAGGATCACCGGTGCGTTCCAGGGTGCGATGCCCAGCACCACGCCAGCGGGCTGGCGCACTGCCATGGCGACGTTGCCCGGCACATTGGACGGGATCAGCTGGCCGCTGATCTGGGTCGTCAGGGATGCCGCCTCGAGCAGCATGTCGGCCGCCAGATGGACGTTGAAGCCGGCCCAGATGCCGGAGGCGCCGGTCTCGACCGCCATCGCAGCGACGAAGGCGTCGGCCTTGGCTGCCAGCGACTGCGAGGCCTTCATCAGCAGGCCGCGGCGCTCGCCCGGGCCCATCGCGGCCCAGGCCGGGAAGGCCTTGGCTGCCGCTTCGACGGCGGCCTGGGCATCGGCGACCGTGGCGGCCGGTGCCCGCGTGGCCACGCTGTGGTCGAGCGGATTGCGGCGCTCGAAGGTCGCACCGTTCGATGCAGCCCGCTGCTGGCCACCGATCAGCATCTGGATTTCGTTCATTTCAGTCACCCCGGAAAAATCTGAAGAGGATCGAATGGTAGGAATGCCGGGCCGAGCCGGCTTGTCCCTGAGTGCACAAAAGGCTTGACTGAGAGCGCAAGGCCGCTAGGGAATGCACCGCCTTGCCGCTGCAGCGGCCCCGGCGGATAATCGGAAAATGATGACCGGCTCCATCCTTTCCACCGATGAGCTCCCGTCGAACGAGCGGGCCCAGGCTTGGCGCGACTGGATGTCGACGCTGTTCTTCGGGCTGGAGTCCGACCTGTACGGCGCCGAAGTGTTCGACGGCCATCTCAGCAATGCGCGCGCCGGCGACGTGCTGATGACCCGGCTCGATGCCAACCGCCACCGCGTGATCCGCAGTCCCCGGCTGGCACGCACGAGCGAGGCCAGCTATCTCAAGATCATCGCGCCCTGGGAAGGCAATGCCGCCGTCGAGCAGCATGGCCGCCAGGCCTGGGTCAGGCCGGGTGGCTGGGCCATCTATGACACCACCGGCAGCTACGAAGTCGCCAACCCCGAACGTTCGCAGCACCTGATCGTGATGCTGCCGAAGGAGCAGTTGATCGAGCGCGGCCTGCGGCTCGACCCGCTGATGGGCCGACATGTGGGCGGGGCCAGCGGCATCTCACGGGTGGCGCTCGAGGCGATGCGCCACACCTACCAGGAGCTGCCGAGCATGACGCCGGAGGCCGCGCGCGGCGCCGGTGACCTGATCCTGGAAATGGTGCGGCTGTCGCTGCAGGAGCTGGCGGGCCGGGGCAATGGCGCGACCCAGCGCGAGGCGTTCAAGGACCGCATCCGTGACTACATCGGTCAGCATCTGCGCGATCCGGCGCTGTCGATCGACCGGATTGCCGAAGTGCTCAGGTGCAGCAAGCGCCATCTGCATCAGGCCTTCGCCGACGAGGAGGTCACGCTGGCCCAGTTCATCCTGCAGCGCCGACTGCAGGCCTGCATGCGCGACCTGCGCAATCCCCAGTACCAGCCACGCACGATCACCGACATCGCGTTTTCCTGGGGCTTCAACCACGGCGCGCATTTCAGCCGCGTGTTCCGCGAACAGGCCGGACTGTCGCCGAGCGATTTCCGCGCCGCCTCGCTGGCAGCCGGGTCGCTGCCGCACTGAGCCGTCACTGGCTGGGCGCCAGACGCCGGGCAACCGACTCCCGGCTAACGCGCTGCGCAGCCGCGACAGACCGCCAGCGCCAGCCGGTGCAGCGCCTGCCAGGGGTCGGCCGGCCAGTCGGCGTCCTTGAGTCCCTTGACGATGCCATCGACCTGGTGCGCATCCTGCAGCCACTGCGCGAGCTGGGCCTGACCCAGGCGCGGCAGCACGCGCTCGAAGCGCTTTTCCTTCGCGCCCCAGACCCGCTGCTCGCGCAGCACCATCGGCAGCGGCCGGCCGTCGGCGACCGCGCGCTTGACGCGGTTCAGCGCCCGGATGTCGTCGGCCAGCGCCCAGTGCACCAGCACCGCCGCCTCGCCCTCGGCCTGCAAGCCGTCGAGCATGCGCTGCACCCGCACCGGCTGGCCGTCGAGCACGGCCTCGGCCAGCTTGAACGGGTCGTAGCGCGCGACATTGAGCACCGCGCTCTCGACCTGCTCGAAGCTCAGCTCGCCCTGCGGGTAGAGCAGCGCCAGCTTCTGGATCTCCTGGTGCGCAGCCAGCAGATTGCCTTCGACCCGGTCCGCCATGAAGGCCAGGATGCGCTGGCCCGGCTCGCCGGCGGCAACGCGCTGGCCCTGCTGCTGCAGGCGCTGCGCGATCCAGCCCGGCAACTGGGCCCGCTCGACCGGATCGATCCGCACCGTCACGCCATGGGCGTCGAGTGCGCCGAACCAGGCGCTCTTCTGGGTCGCGGCATCGAGCCGCGGCAGCAGCACCAGTGTCAGCGTGCTGTCGTTGCCGGCCGCCCCGGCGGCGATCTGCTGCAGCGCGACCGAACCTTCCTTGCCCGGCTTGCCTGACGGGATCCGGATCTCGACCAGTTGCTTGTCGGCAAACAGGCTCAAGGAGCCGCCAGCCGCCATCACTGCGCTCCAGTCGAAATGCGCGCCGGCGACGGTGAAGACGCTGCGCTCGCTGTGACCCTGGGCGCGCGCGGCGGTGCGGATCGCGTCGGCCGCCTCCTGCTGCAGCAGCGGATCGTCACCGTGCAGGGTGTAGAGGGTTTTCAGCCCGCGCTGCAGCTGCGTGGGTAATTGGAGGGCGGAGACTTGCATGGTGTGCATTTGATTGTAGAGTGACCCATCATCCAAGGAGAAGGTCATGGACAACTCACCCGGCATCAGCCTGATCGGCGCGCCGACCGATATCGGCGCCAGCGTGCGCGGCGCCTCGATGGGGCCGGAGGCGATGCGGGTCGCCGGCCTGCAATCGGCACTCGAACAACGCGGGCTGCAAGTGTTTGACTGCGGCAACCTGAGCGGGCCGGCCAACCCCGACCAGCTGGCACAAGACGGCTACCGCCATCTGGCCCAGGTGATCGCCTGGAACCAGCAGGTGCACGAGGCCGTGCTGGCCGAACTGCGACAGGACCGGCTGCCGCTGCTGCTCGGCGGCGACCATTGTCTGGCGATCGGCTCCATCAGCGCGGTCGCGCGCCATTGTCGCGAGCGCGGCCGGCGCCTGCGCGTGCTCTGGCTCGATGCCCATGCCGACTTCAACACCCGCGAGCTGACGCCGAGCGGCAATTTGCATGGCATGCCGGTGGCTTGCCTGTGCGGCCTGGGGCCGCCGGAACTGACCCAGCTGGGGGGGGAAGGGCCAGCGCTGCAGCCCGGGCAACTGCGCCAGCTCGGCATCCGCAGCGTCGACCCGGGCGAGAAGCGGCTGGTGCACGAGCAGGGCCTGGAGGTCTACGACATGCGCTACATCGACGAGCATGGCATGCGTCACGCGATGGAGCAGGCGCTGCTCGGCGTCGACGCGGACACCCACCTGCACCTGAGCCTGGACCTGGACTTCCTGGACCCGGAAGTCGCACCCGGCGTCGGCACCCCGGTGCGCGGCGGCCCGAACTACCGCGAGGCCCAGCTCTGCATGGAGATGATCGCCGACAGCGGCCGGCTCGCGAGCCTGGACCTGATGGAGCTCAACCCGGCGCTCGACCTGCGCAACCGCAGCGCGCGGCTGGCGGTCGACCTGATCGAAAGCCTGTTCGGCAAGAGCACGCTGATGCGCGCGCGCGACGGCGCATGAAGGACTCAGGCCCTCCGACGGGGATTGGGCCGGAAGTTCAGAACCCCTGGAGGGCAGCCAGCCGGCGCATCAGCTGGCGCACGATGTCGGACTGCATCTCGCGGTAGAGCAGTTCCTCCTCGGCCTGCTTGCCGAGCACGAGCGCCTCGTCGTAGCTGAGGTCGCGCTCCTGCAGCAGTTCGAGATCATCGATCAGGTCGCGGCCCCTGCCGCTGCGGAGGCGGAACTTGAAGCGCACGCGCAGTTGCAGTTCGCGCACCTGGCCGATCGAGGTGATGCCGACCACGGCGCGCTCGCGCTGCTCGTTGAGCACGGTCAGCTCGACCTCGGCTGGCGCCTGCAACTGGCCCGCCGTCGCCGGCTCGACCAGCTGCACGCCGCTGGCTTGCAACTGGGCACGCAGCTCGCGCCCGATCTCGCTCTGCTGCGACAGGTTGCTGCGCAGGCTGGCAAAGGGCAGCTGGAGCGCGCCGCGCAGCCGGAAGCCGCAGCCGGCCAGGGCCAGCGTCAGTCCGCCGGCTGCAGCGGCCCGCAGCCAGGCGCGGCGATCAGCGGCCAGCACCGACCCGGATGACAAGGGCGAGGTCGGGGCACGCATCGGTGTTACAGCACCACGTTGACGAGGCGGCCCGGCACCACGATCACCTTCTTCGGTGTCGCGCCTTCGGCCTGTTTCTGGACCGGCTCGCTGGCGACGGCAGCCGCCTCGATCGCGGCCTTGTCGGCGCTGGCCGGCACCAGGATCGAGCCGCGCAGCTTGCCGTTGATCTGCAGCATCAGCTCGATCTCGTCCTGCACCAGCGCGGCCGGATCGACCTGGGGCCAGGGCGCGTCGAGCAGCTCGCCGAGTTCGCCGGCATAGCCGAGACCGCTCCAGAGCTGGTGCGCGATATGCGGCGTTGCCGGGTACAGGCAGCGCAGCAGGATGCCGAAGCCTTCGATCAGCGCGACCTGGCCGCCGGCCGTGGCATCGGCGTCGAAGCCCTCGAGCGCGTTGAGCATCTTCATCGTGCCCGAGACCACGGTGTTGTACTGCATGCGCTGGTAGTCGTAGTCGACCTGCTTGAGCACGGTGTGCAACTCGCGGCGCAGCGCCTTGGCTTCCTTGCCGAACGCGACATCGTTGAGCTTGTCGGCCTGCGCGACGCTCTCGATCGCCTGGGTCCAGTCGGTGCGCGACAGCTTGACGCCGAAGTTCCAGACCCGGCGCAGGAAGCGGTAGCTGCCCTCGACCGCGGCATCGTTCCATTCCAGCGTCGCCTCGGGCGGCGCGGTGAACATGGTGTAGAGGCGGGCGGTGTCGGCACCGTACTTCTCGATCAGGTCCTGCGGATCGACGCCATTGTTCTTGGACTTGGACATCGTGCCCACGCCCTCGTAGTCGATTGCGGTGCCGACCGGCAACAGGCCGTCGGCGCTGTCGACCGCGTTCTTGAGCTGGGCGCCGACGATCTTGCCGCCCTCGTCGAGCAGATGCTCGACATCGTGCGGCCAGAAATATTCCTTGGCGCCCTTCTCGGTGCGGCGCGAATAGATGTGGTTCAGCACCATGCCCTGGGTCAGCAGCTTCTTGAACGGCTCGTCGACCTTGACCAGGCCCAGGTCGCGCATGACCTTGGTCCAGAAGCGCGCGTAGAGCAGGTGCAGGATCGCGTGCTCGATGCCGCCGATGTACTGGTCCATCGGCATCCAGTAGTCGGCACCCTCGGCCACCATCGCGTCGGCGTTCTTCGGGTCGCAGTAGCGCAGGAAATACCAGGAACTGTCCACGAAGGTGTCCATGGTGTCGGTCTCGCGCCGCGCCGCGGCACCGCAGATCGGGCAGGTCACGCCGGCGTGGAAGCCTTCGTGCTTGACCAGCGGGTTGCCGCTGCCGTCCGGCACGCAGTCCTCGGGCAGCAAGACCGGCAGGTCCTTTTCGGGCACCGGCACCGAGCCGTGCTGGGCGCAGTGGATGATCGGGATCGGCGTGCCCCAGTAGCGCTGGCGGCTGATGCCCCAGTCGCGCAGGCGGAAGGTGGTCTTCTTCTCGCCCAGGCCCTTGGCGGCCAGCAGCGCGGCGACCTGATCGACGGCCGCCTTGTGGCCGAGGCCGTCGAGCGCGCCGGAGTTGACGCAGACGCCGTTGACCTTGTCGGCGTACCAGTCCTGCCAGCGGGTTGTATCAAACGCCAGCCATGCCGCGGACGCATCCGCTTTCGCGGCTACCCCAACCACCTGCTTGATTTCGATGCCGTACTTGAGCGCGAACGCGAAGTCGCGCTCGTCATGCGCCGGCACGCCCATCACGGCGCCGTCGCCGTAGGACATCAGCACATAGTTGCCGACCCAGACCGGCACCTGTTCGCCGGTCAGCGGATGCGTCACCAGCAGGCCGGTCGGCATGCCCTTCTTCTCCTGGGTCGCGAGCTCGGCCTCGGTGGTGCCGCCCTGCTTGCATTCCTCCAGGAAGGCCGCCAGCGCGGGATTGGTCTCGGCCGCATGCAGCGCCAGCGGGTGCTCGGCCGCCACGGCGCAGAAGGTCACGCCCATGATGGTGTCGGCGCGGGTGGTGAACACGTAGAGATGGCCGTCCTGGATCGGATTGCCGTCATGACCACGGATCTGGTGCGGGAAGGCGAAGCGCACGCCGCTGCTCTTGCCGATCCAGTTCTCCTGCATCAGGCGCACCTTGTCGGGCCAGCCGTCGAGCGTCGCCTGCTCGTTGCCGAGCTGCACATGCTGCAGCAACTCCTCGGCATAGGACGTGATGTTGAGGTAGTAGCCCGGGATCTCGCGCTTCTCGACCGGCGCGCCAGTGCGCCAGCCGCGGCCGTCGATCACCTGCTCGTTGGCCAGCACGGTCTGGTCGACCGGGTCCCAGTTCACGACCTGGGTCTTGCGGTAGGCGATGCCCTTCTCGAGCATCTTGAGGAACAGCCACTGGTTCCACTTGTAGTACTCGGGCTGGCAGGTCGCGACCTCGCGCGACCAGTCGATCGCCAGCCCCATCGCCTGCATCTGCTGCTTCATGTAGGCGATGTTCGAGTAGGTCCACTGCGCCGGCGGCACCTTGTTCTTGAGCGCCGCGTTCTCGGCCGGCAGGCCGAAGGCGTCCCAGCCCATCGGCATCAGGACGTTGTAGCCCTGCATGCGCAGCTGGCGCGTCAGCATGTCGTTGATCGTGTAGTTGCGCACATGGCCCATGTGCAGCTTGCCGCTCGGATAAGGCAGCATCGAGCAGGCGTAGTACTTGGGCTTGCTGCTGTCCTCGCTCACGCGGTAGGCGTCGGACGCCGTCCAGTGGGCATGCGCGGCGCGTTCGATCTCTTGGTGCTGGTACTTGTCTTGCATGGAATCGGTAAGGAATTAGCGCAGGCTGAGGACATCGAACATGTCATACAGGCCGTTGGGCTTGTCGGCCAGGAAGCGCGCGGCGCGCAGGCTGCCCTGGGCATAGGTGGCGCGGCTGCTCGACTTGTGCGTGATCTCGATCCGGTCGCCGATGCCGGCGAACAGCACGGTGTGGTCGCCGACGATGTCGCCGCCGCGCACGGTCGCGAAACCGATGCTCGACGGGTCGCGCTCGCCAGTATGGCCGTAGCGCTCGTAGACCGCGCAATCCTTCAGGTCGCGTCCCAGCGCGTCGGCGATCACCTCGCCCATCTTGAGCGCGGTGCCGCTCGGCGCGTCGACCTTGTGGCGATGGTGGGCTTCGATGATCTCGATGTCGTAACCGGTCGAAAGCGCCTTGGCCGCCATCTCGAGCAATTTCAGCGTGACGTTGACACCCACGCTCATGTTGGGTGCCATCACGATCGAGATGGTCTTGGCCGCTTCGGCGATCTCGGCCTTCTGCTCGTCGCTGAAGCCGGTGGTGCCGATGATCAGCTTGACGCCATGCCGGACGCAGGCGCGCAGATGCTCCATCGTGCCTTCGGGCCGGGTGAAGTCGATCAGGTACTGGCTGGCGGCCATCGCGTCGAGGTCGGAGGCGATGGCCACGCCGCTGGCCTGGCCCATGAAGCCGCTGGCGTCCAGGCCCAGCGCCGGGCTGCCGGCCCGGTCGAGCGCGGCACCGAGGGTGCAGTCATCGGCTTCCTGGACGGCTTCGATCAGCATGCGGCCCATGCGGCCGCTGGCGCCTGCGATGCAGACGCGGTGAAGGGGGTTGCTCATGGCGGATTAACGGGATTCGAGGGGCGGGTAGCTCGCCGCAGGCGCGGCGGCGGGAGCGGTTTTGTCGGGCTCGGTCGGCTGGCGGTTCTTGGCCGTGAAGGTCTCGAGCTCGGCGTCGGTCGCCACCAGCGCTGGCACCTTGGCGCCCTTGCGCCGGACGTCGAGCGAGGAGACGAACTCCTGCTCGGACGGCAGATCGTCGGCCTGCACGCGCTCGAGCGCGTCGCGCTTGAAGAACACGGTCACCTTGCGCTGCTGGGGCGGCTGGCCCTGGCGCCGGAAGCCGAACACATAGTCCCAGCGATCGGCGTGAAAGACACTGGCCAGCAAGGGCGTGCCGAGGATGTTGCGCACCTGCTCGCGCGGCATGCCGGTCTGCAAGGCCTGGACCTGCTCGCGGGTCACGACATTGCCCTGCAGCACATCGCTCTGATAAGGCGTCAGCACACCGCCGAGCGAGCTGACTGTCTCACCGACCTTGCCCGCGCTGGAGCAGGCAGACAGGACCAGCAATGCCGAGACGGCGAGCCAGGTTGCACCGACGGTGCGGATGCGCAGCGGGGAGGGGATGAACATCATGTCTCTGCGGTCAAAGGTGAAACCCTGCGCAGGCTGGAGCGCATGGCGATATGATCCGAGGCATTGTAGCCCTTGGGGCGTGACCCAGCCGGGCCCGGCTTGGGCCCTGCAGGGCCCGGGTCCGCGAGGAACCCCAGCCAGTCAGCCAGCCATGTCCAACATCGAAGAACTCAAAAGCACCGGACTCAAAGCCACCCTGCCCAGGCTCAAGATCCTGGACGTGTTCCAGAAGAGCCGCCAACGCCACATGACGGCCGAGGACGTGTTTCGCGTGCTGCTCGAGAGCCGCTCGGACATCGGCCTGGCCACCGTCTACCGGGTGCTGATGCAATTCGAGCAGGCCGGCCTGCTGACGCGCAGCAGCTTCGAGTCGGGCAAGGCGGTCTACGAGCTCAACGAAGGCCAGCACCACGACCATCTGGTCTGCCTGGACTGCGGCCGAGTCGAGGAGTTCTACGACCCCGAGATCGAGAAGCGCCAGCATCAGATCGCGCAGGAACGCGGCTTCAAGCTGCAGGAGCATGCCCTGTCGCTCTATGCCAGCTGCAGCAAGCCCGACTGCGAGCACCGCCCGCGCACCCGCCGCTGAGACATTCAGCGCGGGCCGCGCTCCATCGCCTCGCGCTGGCGCTGCGTGAACTCGGCGTAGGTGTCGATGCCGCGCAGCTGCAGGATGGTGTTGCGCACGGCGGCTTCGACCAGCACCGCGATGTTGCGCCCGGCCACGACCTGGATCACGGCCTTGCGCACCGGCACACCCAGCACGTCCTGATACAACGGCTCGGACGGCATGCGCTCATAGTCGCGTTCCATCGTCTCCTTGCGCACCAGGTGCACGATCAGCTTGAGCCGCATCTTGCGCCGCACGGCGGTCTCGCCAAAGATCTGCTTGATGTCGAGCAGGCCGATGCCGCGCACCTCGAGCAGGTTCTGCAGCAGCTCGGGGCAGCGGCCCTCGATCGTGTTCTGGTTGATCCGGAACAGATCGACCGCATCGTCGGCCACCAGGCCGTTGCCGCGCGAGATCAGCTCGAGGCCGAGCTCGCTCTTGCCGAGGCCGGACTCGCCGGTGATCAGCACGCCTATGCTGAGGATGTCCATGAACACGCCGTGCAGCGTGGCGCGCTCGGCGAAATGCCGCGCCAGATAGGCGCGCAGCACGTCGATCACATGGGCCGACGAGCCGCGGGTCGAGAACAGCGGAATATGCGCGCGCTCGCACATCGAGACCAGCGCGTCGGGCGCCGGTTGATCGTCGGCCACCACCAGCACCGGCGGCTCGAGCGTGACGATGCGCGAGACCCGGCGCCGGCAGTCGTCCTGGCCCGAGTGGATCAGGTAGCGCACCTCGCGCTCGCCCAGCACCTGGATGCGATAGGGGTGGATGTAGTTCAGGTGGCCGACCAGGTCGGCACTCGAGCGGGCCTGCTGGATCGCGAGTTCGTCGAAGCGACGCTCGGACGCGCTCTGGCCGGCCAGCCACTGCCAGCCCAGGCTTTCGCGATGGTCCTCGAACAGCGCGTCGGCGCTGATGACCTTGGGTTTCATGGCGCGGGCCTCAGGCGACGCTGTGGGCCGACTGCCAGGCGGCAATCATCCGGTGCAGATCGGCGGCATCGGCGCTGATCTTCATGCGCTCGCGCAGCCCGCCGTCGCTGAGCAGCTCGGCGATCTCGGACAGGATCTCGAGATGCTTCTGGGTCGAGGCCTCGGGCACCAGCAGGAAGATCAGCAGGCCGACCGGCAGCTCGTCGGGCGCGTCGAAGCCGATCGGATGCGCGAGCTGAAATACGGCGGCCAACGGCTGCTTGAGGCCCTTGATGCGGCCATGCGGGATCGCAACGCCGTGGCCCAGGCCAGTCGAGCCCAGGCGCTCGCGGGCGAACAGGCTGTCGGTGACCAGCGCCCGGTTGAGGCCATGCAGGGTTTCGAACAACAGGCCTGCTTCCTCGAACGCGCGTTTCTTGCTGGTGGCATCAACGGCCACCAGGACTTGGTCAGCAGGCAATATGACGGAGAGTCGGTTCATGTGACAGCCTCGGGATGGGAGCGCAAATTATGCCTAACCACATCAAGCTGACGCGGAAAAACGAAAAAGCCGCTTGAGGCGTCAAGCGGCTTTTTGCGCTACAGGCATTGTGCCACAGCGGGCTCAAGGCTCACTGCAGGGTGCGCTTGGCGCTGTCGTGATGGTGCTCCTGGAGCTTGTCCTTGTGGCGCAGGACCTGACGGTCGAGCTTGTCGGCAAGTTCATCGACGGCCGCATAAAGATCGGCATGAGCGCTTTCGGCAAAGATGTCCTTGCCCTTGACGTGGATGTTGCACTCTGCCTTCTGGCGCAGATCCTTCTCGGTGAGCTTGTCCACCGACAACAGAACCTTGATATCGACAACCTGATCGAAATGCCGGGTGATGCGATCGAGTTTTTCAGCAACGTAGCTGCGCAGGGCAGGCGTGACTTCGAGGTGGTGACCGCTGATCGTCAGGTTCATAGAGAGCCTCCTATGCTCGGATTGACCATGCCGCTGTGTTCGGACAACGGCGGAAATCTCGATTTCCGTCTCCACTATGCCCCCTTCGGTCGTGACTGGCAAGCGGGTTTGTCCAATTTTTCGATCGTCAAATCCGGCATGGTTGCAGCCGTCCGGCCGGCATTCGCACCATGGCGGCCCAGGACAAAAAAGCGTCGTCTCCAATGCCATAATCCGGGTTGAACTCATCTCCGGAAACCACCATGGAAAGCAGCCCCAGTCGCATGCTTTCAGTGCCGGCGCTGCGCTCCTGACACCGGCTAGGACCGGAGACGAGGGGCCGGGCTGGCGGCTGAAAGCACCTCACCGCCTTCGCGAACCCTGTTCGCCCCCCCACTTGTCACGGGAGCCCGCCCATGCTCAACGTCTTCACCCTGGCCAACGGCCGCCTGTTCCAGGAAGAAATCGAATCCCTCGAGGAACTGACCCGCTTCAAGCCGATCTGGGTCGATCTCGAATCGCCCACGCCCGAGGAGCGGCGCTGGGTGCGCCAGCATTTCGGGCTCTCGATCCCCGAGGATGCGATGGACGAGGACATCGAGGAGTCGGCGCGCTTCTTCGAGGAAGACAACGGCGAGCTGCACATCCGCTCCGACTTCCTGATCGATGACGAGGACAAGCCGCGCTCGGTGCGGGTGGCCTTCATCCTGAACCAGCAGAACGCCGAGCTCAACAGCCACGGCGTGCTGTTCTCGATCCACGACGAGGATGTGCCGGTATTCCGCCTGCTGCGGCTACGCGCGCGCCGCATGCCGGGCCTGATCGCCGATGCCAAGGACGTGCTGCTGAGCCTGTTCGACACCGACGCCGAATACTGCGCCGACACGGTCGAGGACATCTACGACGAGCTCGACGAGGTCAGCCGCCAGGTGCTGGCTGGCGACGTGACCGACAACATGGCCGGCGAGGTGCTGGCCGCGATCGCGCGCCACCAGGACATGGCGGGCCGGATCCGGCGCAACGTGATGGACACCCGACGCGCGGTCAGCTTCATGATGCGCACCCGCATGCTCGGCGCCGAACAGTTCGAGGACGCGCGCCAGATCCTGCGCGATCTCGATTCGCTCGACAGCCACACCGCCTTCCTGTTCGACAAGATCAACTTCCTGATGGACGCGACGGTCGGCTTCATCAACATCAACCAGAACAAGATCATCAAGATCTTCTCGGTCGCCAGCGTCGCGCTGCTGCCGCCGACGCTGATCGCGAGCATCTACGGCATGAACTTCCAGTACATGCCCGAGCTGACCCAGACCTGGGGCTATCCGGCCGCGCTGTGCCTGATGGTCGCCTCGGCGGTCGGCCCGATGCTCTACTTCCGCAAGCGCGGCTGGCTCAAGTGAGCCGGGCGGGCTGCCAGCGGCAGCCTCGCCCCTGGCGGCGGTTCACAGCAGGCTGAGCGCCGTCTCCAGCATCCGGCCGCTGTAGTGACGCGCCACCTGGTGCAGGAAGGCCGGAAAATCGACATGGGCCTGGTCATCGGCGCGATCCGAGATCGTGCGCACGGCGCAGAACGGCACGCCGTAGTCGTGGCAGACCTGGGCCACCGCAGCGCTCTCCATGTCGACCGCCAGCGCCGAGCCGAGTTCGGTGCGCAACGCACAGCTCTCTGCCGCGGTGGCGACGAAGCGGTCGCCGGTGATGAGGTTGCCGCAGTGCACGCGCGGCACCTGCAGGCCGAAGGCGGCGCGCGTGGCGGGGTCGAGCTGGCGCGGCAGCCAGGCGATGGCCTGCTCGGCCGCCTGCTGCATCAGCGCCACCAGGCGCGGGTCGGCCAGCAAGCGCGAGCGGCCGTAGCCCGGCAGCTCATGGCGTGCAAACAGCGGCGAGGCGTCCATGTCATGCTGCAGGTAGCTGCTGCCGACCACGATGTCGCCGACCGACACGCCGTCCCCGATGCCGCCCGCCACGCCCGTGAAGATCAGCTGCTGCGGCTGGAAGCGCTCCATCAGCACCGCCGTGGTGGTGGCCGCGGCCACCTTGCCGATGCCCGACAGCACCGCGACCACCTCGTGGCCCTGCAGCTGGCCGCGCCAGAACTCGCGCCCGGCCAGGCGCTCGGGCCGCTGCCCGGGCATGAGCGCCAGCAGGCCGGCCTGTTCCTCGTGCAAGGCACTGATGATCGCAATGGTCTGTCCCATGGTGCGATTATTGCGCCTGCTCGACCGTCGTCTGGCAGGAGTCGGTATCGCGCAGCTGGCGCCGCAGCACCTTGCCGAGCGGATTCTTCGGCAACTCGGAGCAGAATTCGATCCGGCGCGGCCGCTTGTAGCCGGTCAGCCGGGTGCGGCAATGGTCGCGGATCTGGCGCTCGTCGAGCTGCAGGTCGCGCCTGACGACCCAGAGCTTGACTGCCTCGCCCGAACGGGGGTCGGGCACGCCGACGGCGGCGCATTCGAGCACGCCGGGCAGCTCGGCCGCGACGGCCTCGACCTCGCTCGGATAGACCTTGAAGCCGCTGACCAGGATCAGGTCCTTCCTGCGGTCGACCAGCCGGAAATAACCGCGTTCATCCATGATGCCGATATCGCCGGTGCGGAACCAGCCGCCCGGCAGCATCGACTGCGCCGTCTCCTCGGGCCGCTGCCAGTAGCCCGCCATCAGCTGCGGGCCGCGGATCACGATCTCGCCGGGCTGGCCCGAGGCGACCTCGACGCCGGCCTCGTCGACGCACATCATGTCGGTCCCCGGCAGCGGCATGCCGATCGAGCCATCGAACTCGCTGCCGACGACCGGATTGCAGCTGACCGAAGGGCTGGCCTCGGACAGGCCATAGCCCTCGCAGATCGGGCTGCCGGTGCGGTCCAGCCAGCGCTGCGCGACCTCGGGCTGCACCGCCATGCCACCGCCGACCGAGACCAGCAGATGGCTCCAGTCGACCCGGTCGAAGTCGGGGTGGGCCAGCAAGGCCTTGAACAGGGTGTTGACGGCCGGAAAGATGTGGAGGCGGTGGCGTGCCAGTTCCTGGATCGTGGCCGGCAGATCACGCGGGTTGGGAATCAGCACGAACTGGCCACCGTTGCGCAGGCACAGCATCATCGACACCGTGAAGGCAAAGATATGGTGCAACGGCAGCGCACAGGCATAGCAGACCGGCTCGCCGGGCGCCAGCCGGCGCAGCGCCGGCGCATTCCAGGCCTCGGACTGCAGCACATTGGCAATCAGATTGCGGTGCAGCAGCAGCGCCCCCTTGGCGATGCCGGTGGTGCCGCCGGTGTACTGCAGCAGCGCCGGGTCGTCGGGACCGAGCTGCGGCCGGACCAGTCTGACCCCGCGGCCACGCGCCAGCGCAGCATTGAAGCGCAGCGCCTGCGGCAGCTCGTAGGCCGGCACCAGGCGGCGCACACGCCGCACCACATGATTGACCAGCGCGCCCCGGAGCAGTCCGAGCATGTCACCCATGCTGCAGAGCAGGAGCTGCCGGACGGCGGTACGCGCCAGGCAGGCCTGCAGCGTGGCGGCGAAGTTCTCGAGCACGACGATGGCGCTGGCGCCCGAGTCGTTGAGCTGATGCTCGAGCTCGCGCGGCGTGTAGAGCGGGTTGACGTTGACCACCACGCCGCCGGCGCGCAGGATGGCCGCGACCGTGACCGGATACTGCGGGATATTGGGCAGCATGACCGCGATGCGCTCGCCCGGCCGCAGGCCCAGGCGCTGGAAGCAGGCCGCCAGCTCGCGCGAACGACGGTCGAGTTCGGCATAACTGAAATCACGTCCCATGAAGCTGCAGGCCTTGCGGCCGGCATACTGGCTGAAGCTGTTCTCGAGCAGCTCGACCAGCGAACGGTACTGGCCGGCATCGATATCGGCAGGCATGCCAGGCGGATAGTGGCCCAGCCAGGGGCGGTCTGCGGCGGTGATGGTCATGTCGTCTCCGGAACTTTTGCGGCTCATTATTACGTCGGGTGCGGACTCAGGTAATTTCGATTTACACCCTCGTACAATTGATAAATACATATGAGCCAGCACGAGCCACTCACTCCCGCCTCTGCGGCGGCTGATGCCACCGCTATACCCCACGATAGGGCGGGTTGGCCGGAGGTGCGCGCGCAGGCCATTGCCTTTCTGCGCGAGGCACTGGTACCGCGGGTTGACACGGTGGCGCCCGTACCGGCAGCGGCCGGCACAGGCGAAGATGAGCTGCTGCAGCTGGTGGCCAGCATCATCCGACAGGCA
>ERZ1034363.1082-NODE-1082-length-16359-cov-2.741555_pt1 | contig 16359 bp, 18 predicted proteins | sample MGYA00520616_ERZ1034363 | MGnify/ENA primary metagenome ERZ1034363 (study PRJEB33736, sample SAMEA104284506) | Azolla filiculoides | biome: Urban; feature: Water surface; material: Ditch water | place: Netherlands | collected 2015-10-28 | depth 0-0.1 m ...
GGCGCATCAATCCCGCGCCGCCGGCTAGGCTGGCTTCCTGAACCCTCTCGTTCTCGCACGCAGCCAGCATCAACGGCTTCCCTGAAATGTCAAGCTTGTATGGCCTCGATTCTCATACAGAAAACGTTTGCGTTATTTACGATGAGGGTTTTCCTTAGGGACGAGCAGCACCATTCCCGACGTCGCCCGGCACGCCGATGTGCCGCGAGTTTGCGGGTCTGGACATGGGTGCAGACCACCTGCTGGAAGTCCACCACCTGAGCATTCAAATCCTGGCCACCGTCAACGCCATCCTGACGGCCAGGGAGCTGCTGCACGATGTTGCATCAACGTCTTCTGAAATAAGCCCTTGCTTCACGTTCTGTATTGGACTTCGTGAAAAAGACTGCATCTCCAGTGGTTTAGAAATATGAGCAGTTTGTGAGTTTCATATTCCAGTCGACCAGTGTTTCATTGATGCAGAATTTTCCGTCGGCATCGACGGTCCAAGTACCTTGCGATCTACTGGTTGAATGCGGACTGGCTACTTGCTCTACTTTGCCTCCGAAGGTGCCGTCGGTATTGTAGGTGAGTTCATATTTTGACTCTCCTGTCTGCGACAGCCCCGACATTGTTCTGCCCTCAAATATTTTCTTTACTTGTCCTGCTGTCAGAGGTTTTGCGCCCCTGTCCAGATAATATCCAAGTGTTTCGGGATTTTGCGCATATGCAGATCCCGCTATCAGAAGTAGCAAGGAAACAAAATACTTCACATCATTCTCCTATTGGACAGTCTGGGTCGGGACGCTGAACGACGATCTTTGATCGTGAGCTTGACGACGATCCGGATGCCGGATGCCGGATGCATCGTCAAAATTACTCGCGAGCTGAATTACTCCACCGTCACGCTCTTGGCCAGGTTGCGCGGCTTGTCGACGTCGGTGCCCTTGGCCAGCGCCGTGTGGTAGGACAGCAGCTGCAGCGGCACCACATGCAGGATCGGGCTCAGCAGGCCGTAATGCCCAGGCATGCGGATCACATGCACGCCTTCGCTGCTCTGGATTTGTGTGTCGGAGTCGGCCAGCACATAGAGCACGCCACCGCGTGCGCGCACTTCCTGCATATTGCTCTTGAGCTTTTCCAGCAGCGCATCGTTGGGTGCGACCACCACCACCGGCATCGCGCTGGTCACCAGCGCCAGCGGGCCATGCTTGAGCTCGCCGGCCGCATAGGCCTCGGCGTGGATGTAGGTGATCTCTTTGAGCTTCAAGGCCCCTTCGAGCGCGATCGGGTAGTGCAGGCCGCGGCCCAGGAACAGCGCGTTGTCCTTCTGCGCGAAGGCTTCCGACCACTGGATCAGCTGCGGCTCGAGCGCCAGCACCGACTGCAGCGCGACCGGCAGATGCCGCATGTCCTTCAGATGCCGTGCCTCGTCCTCGGCCGACAGCCTGCCCTTGGCCTGGGCCAGCGCCAGCGTCAGCAGGAACAGGCCGGCGAGCTGGGTCGTGAAGGCCTTGGTGCTGGCGACGCCGATCTCGGCGCCGGCACGCGTGATGTAGGCCAGCTCGCACTCGCGCACCATGGCGCTGGTCGCGACGTTGCAGATCGTCAGCGTATGGGTCATGCCGAGGTTCTGCGCATGGCGCAGCGCGGCCAGCGTGTCGGCGGTCTCGCCGCTCTGGCTGATGGTCACGACCAGGGTCCTGGGATCGGGCACGCTGGTGCGGTAGCGGTATTCGCTCGCGATCTCGACCTGGGTCGGGATGCCCGCGATCTCCTCGAGCCAGTACTTGGCGGTGCAGCCGCTGTAGTAGCTGGTGCCGCAGGCCAGGATCAGCACGCGGTCGATCTCCTTGAACACGCGCCAGGCCGAGCCAGCCTGCTCGCCCTGGCCGTCGAACAGCTCGGGGGCTATGCCCTCGATGCCCTCGAGCGTGTCGGCCACCGCGCGCGGTTGCTCGAAGATTTCCTTCTGCATATAGTGCCGGTAGGGGCCGAGCTCGACCGCGCCACTGTGGACTTGCACCGTCTTGACCGGACGTTGGCTGGCATCCTGTGCCTGGCCAGTATGGTCGAAGATCCAGTAGCGACCCAGTTGCAGGTCGACTCGGTCGCCCTCGGCCAGGTAGCAGATCTGGTCGGTCACGCCAGCCAGCGCCATCGCGTCGCTGGCCAGGAAATATTCGCCCTGGCCCACGCCCAGCACCAGCGGCGAGCCGGCTCGTGCACCAACCACGCGGTGCGGCTCGTCCTTGTGCATGACGGCGATCGCGTAGGCGCCATGCAGCCGGGCTGTGGCTGCGCTGACGGCCTGGAACAGGTCGCCCTCGTAGAGCGAATCGACCAGGTGCGCGATCACCTCGGTGTCGGTCTGGCTGTCGAAGACATAGCCACGGCTCTGCAGCTCGGTGCGCAGTTCGTCATGGTTCTCGATGATGCCGTTGTGCACCAGCGCGACGCGGGCCTGGCGCTCTTGCGCCTGTGCACCGGGGCCATGGCTGAAATGGGGGTGGGCGTTGTGCACCGCGGGTGCGCCGTGGGTGGCCCAGCGCGTGTGCGCGATGCCGGTGCCGGCGACCAGCTGGTCCTGCTCGACCTGCTGCTGCAGTTCCGACACCCGTGCCGTGCTGCGGGCGCGGTCCAGACCGGCCTGTGCGCCGGCGGGTGCGCCATCGACCGTGGCGCCACGGTGCACCGCGACGCCGCAGGAGTCATAGCCCCGGTATTCGAGTCGCTGCAGGCCCTGGACCAGCACCGGGACGATATTGCGCGTAGAGACTGCGCCGACGATTCCACACATAGAGTTCACCTCGATTGGCTTGATATGCAGGCATCCTAGTGGGAAGATCGAGAAATAAGCAGTCAAATAATTGTGTTGTTTGGCAGATTATTTCTTGTCTTCTTCGTTGTGAAAGATTCTTTTGATAAAGTTCTAGTCATGGAAGAATCTATTCTTGATCAGCTCGATCTCAGGCTGCTGGCCGAGCTGCAGCGTGATGCTGCGCGCTCCAACCAGGCCCTGGCCGAGAGCCTGGGCATTTCGCCCGCGACCAGCCTGCGCCGGGTGCGGCGCCTGGTCGAACTGGGGGTGATCGAGCGTCAGGTCGCGCTGTTGCAGCCCGACCGGCTGGCTGCCATGCTGGGCCATGGCCTGACCGCTCTGGTCGAGGTCAGCCTGGACCGTCAGGGCCAGGAGAGGCTCGATGCCTTCGAGGCTCGCGCCGTCGCCGACGCAGCGGTGCAGCAATGCTGGCGCGTCAGCCCGGGGCCGGATTTCGTGCTGGTGGTCGCGGTGCGCGACATGCCGGGCTATCAGTCCTTGGCCCAGCGCCTGTTCACCCAGGATGCCAATGTGCGCAATGTGCGCGCCTTCTTCAGCCTCAAGCGCGCCAAGTTCGAGCCGGCCCAGCCGCTGCCGGATCAATGGCGCGGCTGAAGTCCAGGCTGTAGCGGGGCTTCAGCCCTTTTGCTTGCTCGGGCGCTGCCAGTTCGCGATGCTGAACTGCTTGCCGCGCGCTACTGTCAGCGCACCGGCCGGCGTGTCCTTGGTCACGGTCGAGCCGCCGCCGATCGTGCCACCCTGGCCGATCGTGACCGGCGCGACCAGCACGCAGTTGCTGCCGACATGGACATCGGCCTCGATCACGGTGCGGTGCTTGTAGGCGCCGTCGTAGTTGGCCGTGATGCTGCCGGCGCCGTAGTTGACGCGCTCGCCGACATCGGCGTCGCCGAGATAGGCCAGGTGATTCGCCTTCGAACCGTCGGCCATGACCGAGTTCTTGACCTCGACGAAGTTGCCGATATGGACCTCGCGGCCCAATTGCGCACCCGGGCGCAGACGCGCGAACGGGCCGATCAGCGCACCTGCACCGACGCTGACGCCAGCCTTCTCGCCGTCGATATGCGTGAACGGGTGGATCACCGCGCCAGCGCCGATGGTCGCGTTGGCGATCACGCAGTTGGCGCCGATGCGTACCCCTGCGCCGAGCTCGACTTGGCCCTCGAAGATGCAGTTGACATCGATCTCGACATCCTGGCCGCAGACCAGTTCGCCGCGCAGGTCGAAGCGCGCCGGGTCGGCCAGGCGCACGCCCGCGACCATCAGTTCGTCGGCGCAGCGGCGCTGGTAGGCGCGCTCGAGCTCGGCCAGCTGGGCCGGGCTGTTGACGCCGGCGACCTGCACCGCATCGCTGATCCGGTGTCCGAGCACGCGCGCGCCGTCGGCGACCGCGAATTTGACCACGTCGGTCAGGTAGTACTCGTTCTGTGCATTGCGGTTATCGAGCCGCGCCAGCCAGCCGCGCAGCAGGCGGGTCGGCACCGCCATGATGCCGCTGTAGATCTCGGTGATGCGGTGCTGCTCGTCAGTCGCATCCTTGTGCTCGACGATGGCCTGCACGTCGCCGATCGCGTTGCGCACGATGCGACCGTAGCCGGTCGGGTCGGCCATCTCGAGCGTCAGCAGCGCCAGATGCTCGCCGCCGCAGACCTGCAGCAGCGCTTGCAGCGTCTCGGGGCGCGTCAGCGGCACATCACCCGACAGCACCAGCGTGATGCCGTCGTCGGTCAGCACTGGCAGCGCCTGCTGCACCGCGTGGCCGGTGCCGAGCTGGGGTTCCTGGCGCACGAAGTTCAGCGCCAGCTGCTCGCTGGCCAGCGGTGCCAGGGCGGTCTCGACCTGTTCGGCGCCGTGGCCGGTGATCACCACCGCCTGACGCGCCTCGATCCGGGTCGCGCAATCGATCACATGGGCCGACAGGGCCCGGCCTGCCAGGCGTTGCAGCACCTTGGGGTTTTTGCTTTGCATGCGCGTACCCTTGCCGGCCGCCATGATCACCACATCCACGGGAAAGCTCATAACACTCCAGAACCACGTCAACTTGACGCTATTCTGTGATTATCCATCGCCCTTCATGGTGATTTCTTGACTCAGGCCGGATCGGTCCGTCTGACACCGGGGCCGGTCATGCCGTCGAAGCCGAGTTGCTCCAGCAGCGGCAGGTCCTGCACCTGCTCGACCCCGGCCGCGATCACGAGCATGCCCAGCGCATGGGCCATCGTGCACAGACCGGTCAGGAATTCCTGGTTGCCACTATGGGCGCCGATGCCGCGCACATAGCCCGGATCGACCTTGATGTGGTCGAGCCCGAGGCTGGCGAGCTTGCTGCTCTCGAGAAAGTCCTGGCCGAAATACTTGATGCCGACACGGCAGCCCAGCGACTTGAGCCGCTGCGTCAGGTCCTGGAAGGCCTCGAAATGGCGCGCGACGCCGTATTCCGGCACCTCGAACAGCAGTCGGGCGCGCAGCGTTGGCTGGGTCTGCAGCAACTCGCCGAGCTGCTTGCGGAAGCTGAAATCAGCGATCGATTCGGCCGACAGGTTGACCGCCATGTCGCCTCTCGACTCGCGCAGGCCGTTGAGCGCCAGCCGCACGACCTCGAGGTCTATCGGTGCGGTCAGATTGAGCTTGGCCGCCATTGGCAGAAAATCCCCGGCTGTCAGCAGCGGGGCTGCCGTTTCGGTCTGCAGGCGCAGCGAGCCCTCACGGTGCAGCAACTGGCCCTGCGCGCCCTTGACGACCGGGAAGAAGAGCAGGCTCATTCGTCCGACCTGGATCGCATCCGCCAACAGGGCGCGCCATTGCTCGGCCGGTATGGTGAGTTTGGTCCGGCCTTGCTCGGGGGCATGCCAGTTGTTCGGGCCCTTGCCGCGTGCCTGTGCCAGCGCCTGGTCGGCCTGGGCCAGCAGTTCGCCCAGGCTCTGGTCGCGCTGATAGCGCACCGCCGCCAGGTGGAACAGGTCGGGGCATTCGGCTTGCCATTGCGGCAGCCAGTCACGCAGCAGCCTGGCGTGCAGGGTCTGAGCCGCCTGGGCGGCTGAATCCTGGCTCGGATAGGCCACGGCGAACTCGCCGCCCTTGAGTCGTCCGGCGTAATCCTGCTGGCCGTCGTGCAGCAGGTCGCCGAGCGACTTGAGCAGCCGGTCGGTGCCCTGGTGGCCGAGCTTGTCATTGAGCCGGTTGAGGTCTTCCAGTCGGATGATGACCAGGCTGCCGCTGGAGCCATGCTGCTCGCCACTGAGGATTTCGCCCAGCTGCGACAGGAAATATTCCCGGTTCGCCAGCCCGGTCACGGCATCGTGATTGACCCGGTCGCGCAGGGTCTCGAGGCGTTGTGCCTCCTCGGCGAACATGCTCTGGAGCAGGCCCACCATATGGTTCATCGCGTGCGTGACCGCGCGCAATTCAGGCGTGCGTGGCTCCTTGACGGTCTGGAAGCGCCGCTCTGCCAGTGCCTGCGCCTGCGCCACCACGTCCAGCAGCGGCCGGGTGATGAAGCGCAGCAGCGTCATGCCGAGCAAGCCGGTCAGCAGGCCGCCGAGAAGGAACCACAGCAGCAGCTGGCGCGTGCCGTCCCACAGGCTCTGGTAGGCATATTGGTCGTGGCTGGCCAGCGTCAAGGTGCCGTACTGCTTCCAGCCATCCTGGATCAGGGCCTGGCCATTCTGGACCCGCAGCGGGATCAGGTTGATGAACCATTGCGGCACATCCGCCAGTTTGCCTTCGTAGTGCTTCTCGATCAGGACCTGGCCGTTCGGCGAGACGATCCGGATCAAGCGGTAGTGACCGATGTCGAACTGCGAGGACACCATCAGCTCGATCGTCGGCGGGTCTTTTTCCATCTGGCTCAGCGAGAGCGCGAGTGAGGTCGCGTTGTCGACGTTCTTGATCTGCAGCTGCTGCTCCAGATATTGCCGGGAAGAATAGACATTGACCACCAGACTGATGCCGAAGGCCGATAGCATCACCAGCGTGATGGTCAGCCAGAGTTGTTTGACGAGTGACATCGAGACCTCTCCCTTGCTTGCTGCGGTCATAACTGTATGCCGTCGATCTTGATCCGGTCCAGCACGTCACGCCAGCGCGACAGTCTGGAGGTCGGGTCTGCGCCCAGGCTGGGAGCACCCGGTACCCACAGTCCCTGTGAATTGAAGCTGAAAACCGGTGTCAGGTCAGTGCGTGCTGCCGCAGGATGGATCGCGTTCAACAGGCTGTCCAGGATGATTGGCTCGCCCGCCGGGTCGATGTAATAGCCCAGCACCATATGTGCCTCGGTGTTGAGGGTCGCGTTGGCGCCAAAGCGCGCCCGCACGTAGATCAGGCGCAGCCTGTCATTCGGTATGCCCAGCAGCAGCAGCGAAATGTATTTGGCGATCGCGAAATCCTCGCAGTCACCCTGCGCTCGTCCCATGAATTCGAGCGGCGTGGCCCAGTAGTCGGGCATGCCCCAGCTGGCTTGATCGCTGCTGTAGCGGAGGCGGCGGTTGAAAAATTGATTGACTGCCTTGAGCTTGTCGTCGTCGGGCAGCGCGCGCGACTCCTCGAGCATCTGGCGCCAGCTGGCCACGGTCTCGCTGGCCGCCTGACCATAGCGCTGCTGTGCCAGCAGTTGCAGACGATCCAGTCCGGATTGCGCCAGCGTCCAGCCCAGACCGGTCGCCAATACCAGGCTGATCAGTCTGGCGGGCAGTCGACCTGCCAGCGCGCTGAGTCTGGTCAGGAAGTAGAGGTTCAGATTGCGCATTGAAGCGCTATCCTAGCCGCCTTTTCATGCCAGGAATGCTAAAACTTGCTATCAGGAATTGCTACCGGGCGCTAGTCGCTGATCTGCAGCAGCGCTTCGTCGCGCCAGTAGGCCATGGCAGTGAAATAGCCCTCCCAGACGCAGCCGTTGCAGCCACGGCCGCAGCAGCCAGTCGGCTCGGGCGGTGGCTCGCGCAACTCGATGCCGGAACGGCTGGCCAGCGCGCGTGCCATCGTGATCGCGGCCTGGGCGCAGGCCAGATCGGTGATGGGCAGCGCGCCCAGGTGAGCGGCGGTGTAGTGACTCATGCCGGGCAGATTCAATAGTGGGGGGGCAGCTCGTCGCGCAGGCTGCGGAAGGTCGGTGTCGTGTTGTCGCTGTTCCACTGACCGCGCAGCGCGGCGAGCTCGAGTTGCAGCTGCTCGATCTGGCGCTGCTGCCGGTAGACCAGCTCGTTGAGCCGGTCGAGCAGGTCGTCGGCGAAGCTGGCCTTGATCTCGAGCTCGGCCAGCCGGTCCTCGGTGCGCGGATCGGTGCTCATCAGTAGGCGTAGACGCCGTGACCGCTCTTGCGGCCCAGGCGGCCGGCGGCCACCATTTCCTTCAGCAGCGGACTGGCGCGGTACTTGCTGTCCTTGAACTCGTCGAAGTAGACGTTCATGATCGCCAGGCAGGTGTCCAGGCCGATCATGTCGGCCAGCGCCAGCGGGCCGATCGGATGGTTGCAGCCCAGCTTCATGCCGGCATCGATGTCCTCGGCCGAGGCGACGCCCTCGGCCAGCACGAAGAAGGCCTCGTTGATCATCGGCACCAGGATCCGGTTGACCACGAAGCCCGGCGCATTCCTCACGCTGACCGGGGTCTTGCCCAGGTGCAGCGCCAGTTCCCGCACCGCGTCATGGGTCGCATCGCTGGTCTGCAGGCCGCGGATCACCTCGACCAGCGCCATCAGCGGCACCGGGTTGAAGAAATGCATGCCGATGAAGCGTTCGGCGCGCGCGGTCACGGCCGCGAGCTGGGTGATGCTGATCGAGCTGGTGTTGGTCGCGATCAGGGTCTCGGCCGGCAGCAGGCCATCGAGCTGGCGCAGGATCCTGATCTTGAGTTCGAGGTTCTCGGTCGCCGCCTCGATCACGAGATCGGCGCTCTTGAGTGCCTCGTAGTCCGTCGTGCCTTGCACGCGGGCCAGCGCGGCATCGCGGTCGGCGGCGCTCAGCTTGTCCTTCTTGACCAGCCGCTCCAGGCTGGACTGGAGCGCGGCGAGACCTTTTTGCACCGCGGCTTCGCTGATGTCGACCATCACGGCCCGAATGCCGCTGACGGCACAGGCCTGCGCGATGCCATTGCCCATGGTGCCGGCACCTACGATGCCGACGGTTTGTATGCTGCTCATGGAGGTTCCTGCAAGGGGGTGGGACGGATCAAAGGGCAAATTATGCCGGCTGGACCTGTAGCCTTCCTGACCGACATGCGGTCGGTCCTGGCCTGCCAGCCTGTTGCGGCTGCCGGGCCATCGGGAAAGACCGTGGCTTCAGGTGCTCTCCGTCTCCTTGGCCTGCAGCGGCAGCTCGGCCCAGCGCAGGTCGGGGTCTTCCGGATGGCGCGTGATCACGAAGCCCAGGCTGCGCGCGAGGTCCAGCATGCCGGCGTTCTCCTTCAGGATCGTGCCGACCACGCGCTGGGTGCCATTGGCGCGCAGGTAGCGGATCAGCTTGTCCATCAGGACCCAGCCCAGGTGCCTGCCCTTCATGTCCGAGCGCACGATCACGGCGAACTCGGCCTCGTCGTTGTTCGGGTCGCTGATGCCGCGCACCGAGCCTATCGTCTCCTCGGCGCCATCGGCATTGGTGACGGTGGCAAGGAAGGCCATCTCGCGCTCGTAGTCGATCTGGGTCAGGCGCGCGAGCTCGCTGTGTTCGAGGCTGCGCCGGGCGCTGAACATGCGCATGCGCACATCCTCGGGGTCCAGCTTGTGGAAGAAATCCAGGTGCCTGGCCTCGTCCTCGGGCCGGATCGGCCGCAGCGTCAGCGTGCCGCCCTGGTCCCAGGGCAGGGTCTCGATCAGGTGCCGCGGGTAGGCCCGGATCGCGAAGTTGGAGGCGCCCGCCGGCTTGGCCCGGCTCAGGCGCACGCGTGCGTCGAGCGCGAGCGCGCCCTCGTGGTTGACCATCAGCGGGTTGATGTCGAGCTCGGCGATCTCGGGAATGTCGGCCAGCAGTTGCGACACCGCCAGCAGCACATGCACGATCGCGTCATGGTCGGCTGCCGGTACCTCGCGGTAGCCCTGCAGCAGCTTGGAGATCCGGGTGCGCCCGATCAGCGAGCGCGCCAGCGAGGTGTTGAGCGGCGGCAGCGCCAGCGCATGGTCGGCCACCACTTCGACCGACACGCCGCCGGCACCGAACAGGATCACCGGGCCGAACTGCGGGTCCACGCTGGCGCCCACGATCAGCTCATGCGAGTGCGCTTGCCGCACCATGGGTTGCACCGTGAAGCCTTCGATGCGCGCGTCGGGCTGGCGCTCGGCGACGCGCTGCAGCATGGCCTCGGCGGCGGCCATGACTTCGCTGGCGCCGTGCAGGTTCAATCGCACGCCACCGACATCCGACTTGTGCATGATGTCGGGTGACAGGATCTTGATCACGACCGGATAACCCACGGTTTCAGCCGCGTAGACCGCGGCTTCGGGCTCGGGTGGCACCACGCGTGTGGGTGTCACCGGCACGCCCGCCAGGCGCAGCAGTTCCTTCGATTCGGGTTCGGTCAGGACGTCGCGGCCATCCGCCAGCACGAAGTCGATCAGTTCGCGCATCCGCGCCAGATCGGGTTGGCTGCCCAGCGGGTCGGAGGTGGGCATCTCCATCAGCTCGGCCTGGTGGCGGTGGTACTGGCGCAGGAAGGAAAAGGCGCGCACGGCCTCCTCGGGCGTGTTGTAGTCGGGGATGCCGGCCTGGCGGCACAGCCGTCTGGCCTCGCTGACCATGCTGCTGCCGAGCCAGCTGGCCAGCACACGCGGTGGCCGTTGGCTGGCCAGCGGCAGCAGGGCCTGCGCGATCTCGGTGCTCGAGACGATGGCGGTCGGCGCCTGCACGAACAGCACCGCGCTGTCGCGCTGCTTGAGCAGCAACTGCAGCGCATCGAGGTAACGCTGCACCGGCGCGTCGCCGATGATGTCCACCGGGTTGCCGTGCGACCAGTTGGCCGGCAGCACGGCATCGAGCTGTTCGATCAGGCCGGGCGCGAGCTCGGCCAGCTCGACGCCTGCGTTGGCCGCCGCGTCGGCTGCGATCACGCCGGCGCCGCCGCCGTTGGTCAGCACGATCAGCTTCTCGCTGCGGTTGTCGCGGAAACGCGCCAGCAGCTCGGCCGACGAGAACAGCTGCAGCAGGGTGTGCACGCGCAGCATGCCGGCGCGCGAGATCGCGGCGTCGAACACCGCGTCCGAGCCGGCCAGGGCGCCGGTGTGCGAAGCCGCTGCCTGCTGGCCCCGGGTGGACTGCCCGGCCTTGATCACGATCACCGGCTTGTTGCGCGCCGCCGCCCGCGCGGCCGACATGAACTTGCGCGCCGACTCGATCGACTCGATGTAGAGCAGGATCGCGCGCGTGCGCGAATCGCTGGCCAGGAAGTCCAGGATGTCGCCGAAGTCGACGTCGGCATGCTCGCCGAGCGAGATGAAATGCGAGAAGCCGATGCCGCGCGAGTTGGCCCAGTCCAGCATCGCCGTCACGAGTGCGCCCGACTGCGAGACGAAGGCGAGCTGGCCCGGCGCCGCATTGGCCGGTGCAAAGCTGGCGTTCAGGCCCAGGTGCGGCACCAGCAGGCCGATGCAGTTGGGCCCCAGGATGCGCAGCGTGTGCGGCCTGGCCGCATCCAGCATGGCCTGCTTCTGCTCGGGCGACAGCCCGGCCGTGATGACCACGGCGGCGCGCGTGCCCATGGCGCCGAGCTCGGCGACCAGTCCCGCGACGGTCTCGGGCGGGGTGCAGATCACCGCCAGCTCGGGTCCTTTGCCGCATTGCGCCGCCAGCGCCTGCAGATCGGGAAACACCGGCTTGCCGTCGAGTTCGCTCTGGTGCGGGTTGACCGCATGCAGTTCGCCCTTGTAGCCAGCAGTCAGATTGCTCCAGACCGTGTGGCCCACGCTGTGCAGGCGATCCGAGGCGCCGATGACGGCGACGCTGCGGGGGGAAAACAGGGAATCGAGGTGGCGTATGCTCATGGGAAAGGCCGTCTGGATGAGGGGAGGGTATGCATTTGCTGCGGTGCAACAATCAACCTCATCATGCCCGAACCGGCCAATGAAATGCTGACAAACATCAAGATCCGCCCATCTTGTCGCCAAATCGACACAGGTTTGTCTGGGCCTGGCCGGCCTCTGTGCCGGTTTGCCGGCCTGCCGTATCGGCGCCTCAGTCCGCCGTCGGCTTGAGTGCGAGTCCGGCCTGGTAGAGCGCATTCTTCGAGCCGCCCGTGATCTCGGCCGCCAGCCGCGCTGCGCCCTTGAGCGGCAGCTCGGCCAGCAGCAGCTTGAGCACGCGCAGCGCTTCGGCATCCGGACCGTCCTCTGACGCCGCGGCGCGCGCCAGCGGGTGCAGCGCGAGCGCGAATTCGCCCTTGCCATGCATGGCGTCGGCCGCCAGCCAGCCCGCCAGCTCGTCGCAGCGCAGCGTGACGAGCTGCTCGAACTGCTTGGTCAGCTCGCGCCCGAGCGTGACCCGGCGCTCGCCGAGCTCGATCAGGTCCTTGGCCAGGGTCTGGATCCGGTGCGGCGCTTCGAGCAGCACGCAGGCGTGCGGCTGCTGGGCCAGCCGGCGCAGCGCCTGCGCGCGCGCCGAGCCCTTGGTCGGCAGGAAACCGGTGAACTCGAAGGCGGCATCGGTCTCGGTCGCCGCCAGTCCGGCCACGCTCAGCAGCGTCGTCACGCTGCTGGCGCCCGGCAGCGGGATCGCGCGCAGCCCGGCGGCCTGCACCGCTGCGCAGAGTCGAGCGCCCGGGTCGCTGATGCCCGGCGTGCCGGCGTCGCTGACATAGGCGATGCGTTCGCCGCGCTGCAGCCGCTCGACCACGCCGATCGCGGCCTCGGCCTCGTTGTGCTGATGCAGCGCCAGCAGCGGCCGATGCAGTCCGTAGGCCTGCAGCAGGCTGGCGGTGTGGCGGGTGTCCTCGCAGGCGATCGCGTCGACCAGCCCGAGCAGGTGCAACGCGCGCAGCGTGATGTCGGCCAGGTTGCCGATCGGGGTGGCCACCACATAGAGCGCCCCGGCGGGATAATGTTGCGCACCGGCTGCCGCTTGCGCGGCGCCCAGCGCCGGCTGGAAGGAGGGATTCAAGATGACGATCCAGATTGAGGGTGCAGCCGCCACCAGCAAGGCCAGGGGCGACAGGGCCGAACAGCTGGCGCTCGACCATCTGCAGTGCCAGGGCCTGCGCCTGGTCTGCCGCAATTTCAGGACGCCAGGCCGTGGCGGCGGCGAGATCGATCTGATTATGCGCGAGCGCGACGGCACGCTGGTGTTCGTCGAGGTGCGCCAGCGCCGTTCGCTGGCCCAGGGCGGTGCGGCGGCCAGCATCGTGGCCAGCAAGCAGCGCCGCATCGTCTTTGCGGCACGCCATTTCCTGGCCCGGCTCGCCAGCCTGCCGCCCTGCCGTTTCGATGCGGTGCTGCTGCAGGGCCGGCTCGACGGACCCGAGCCGCCCGTGATCGAATGGCTGCGCGCCGCTTTCGATGCTGGCTAGGCCGTTGCGCCGACCCGGCCCGGTTTATCATCCGCCCCATGGTTTTGCAACGCATCCAACAGCAATTCATCGACAGCGCCGACATCCAGTATCAATGTGCCCAGAGTCTGGCGCCGGTGGTGGAGGCCGCACTCACGGCCATCCTGGCTTCGGTCACCGGTGGCGGCAAGGTGCTGGCCTGCGGCAACGGGGCCTCGGTCGGTCTGGTCGAGGCGTTCGCGAGCGCCTTTGTCGGCCGCTTCGAGCGCGACCGGCCCGAACTCGCGGCGTTTGCCCTCGGCAGCAATGCCGCCGTCTTCACCGGACTCTACAACGCCTTCGATGCGCGCTCGGTCTACGCGCGCCAGGTGCGTGCGCTCGGTCAGCCGGGTGACACCCTGCTGGTCGTCACCAGCCTGTCGCAGGCGCCCGAGATCCTCGGCGCGGTCGAGGCCGCGCATGAGCGCGAGATGACCGTGGTGGCCCTCTGTGGTGCCCGCGCTGGCGCGCTCGGCCAGTTGCTCAAGGACACCGATGTGCTGGTCTGCGTGCCGAGCGAGCGCCTGCCGCGCATCCACGAGGCGCATCAGGTCGTGCTGCACTGTATCTGTGATGGTGTCGATGTCCAGTTGCTGGGCGACGACGCACCCGAGGAGTTTGTCGAATGAAGAAACGGACCTTTCCCCTGCTGCGCGGCACCGCCGCCCTGCTGCTTGCCGCCACGCTCGGCGGCCTGGTATCGGGCTGCGCGCCCTTGATGCTGGGGGCCGCCGTCGGCACCGGTCTGGTCGCAGCCGATCGCCGCAGCTCGGGCGCCCAACTCGAGGACGAGGCGATCGAGCTCAAGTCGGCCAACCGCATCGGTGAAGCCGTCGGCACCCGGGTCCGGGTCAACGTCACCAGCTACAACCGCCAGGTGCTGCTGAGCGGCGAAGTGCCCAACGAGGCTGATCGCCAGCGCGTGCAGCAAATCGTTTCCGGCGTGGACAATGTGCGCTCGGTTGTCAACGAGCTCGCGATCATCGACAGTCCGACGCTGACCCAGCGCACCTCCGACCTCGTGCTGAGCGGCCGGGTCAAGGCCGGTTTCATCGACAACAACCAGCTCTCGGCCCAGGCCTTCAAGGTTGTGACCGAGCGCGGCACCGTCTACCTGATGGGGCGCGTGACCCGGCGCGAGGCCGATCTGGCGACCGAGATCGCGCGCACCACCAGCGGCGTCAAGGCCGTCGTGCGGATCTTCGACTACCTCAGCGAGGACGAGCTCAAGCGCTTGCAGCCCGCGCCCGCGCGCTAAGCCCCAGTTTGACTGCTCGACCGGGTCTGGCCCGCCTCCGTGGCGGAGCATTCAGATCAGGGTCAGGTGCTCGGTGCCGGCCGACAGGTTGGTGCTGCGCGCGCGCAGGCTGTTGAGCTTGATGTTGAGCTTGAGGTCGTTTTGCGAGTCGGCGTTGCGCAGCGCGTCTTCGTAGGAGATTTCCCCCGCCTCGTAGGCGGCAAAGAGCGACTGGTCAAATGTCCACATTGTAGGCATTTGAACAAAATGCCCTATGGCAGCAACCCCAAACAAGCGTTGGTGGCTATGTTGACTATGGGCAGTTTGGTGATTCTGCCTTGGCTGATATGGACCTGGTTGTCCAGAATGAATAACACTTGGTTATTCTGATGTTCAGCTCTGATCTCAAGTCCGCCATTCGAGTGCTGTCATCACACCCGTCACAAACGCCTTCAACCAATCTTCGGTCAAAGTGTCGGTTGTGATTTGAATGGCAGGATTCAATTCTTGTTTGAATCTCGAGGCCAAATCCATGGTGTCGGTCATGAAAATGACCGACATGGGTTTTTGTACATTGGTAATGAAATTTTGTAACTCTAAAACTGTGGAAATTTGCTGAGCAATCGGCATTTTGGCTTTGATAATTAAAATATCGGGTATTTTTTGAGAAAAAGCCAAATAAGCTTCTGAAATCGTTTTCCCAATACTGAAATCAATCAGTTCGTGCCATTGAGAAGTACTGCTTTTCAGTGCTTTGATTACCGATGAATCATCGATCATGAAACTGATCGATGGAAGAGTTCTGGACTTCGATGCAGAATGAACTGGTTTTTTGAGTTTGTTTTGGTATTTCCGAATTGATTCCATATCAATTCTGCGATGCCCACCAGGAGTTTTCCAAGCCATTAATTCTTGTTGATCTACCAGGTTTTTAATCAAAGTGATGGATAAACCCAGTATTTGGGCTGCTTTGGTCGTTCCAACGGCATTGGGCACCATTTTGCTGATGCCATTGCCCACTGTCTCCTGCTGTTTCGTTATGAACATTTTATAACTATCTTTCAATTCGATTTGATGCTTAGAATAATTTCTTATTTTTATAATATGTTAGCATATGAGAAAAATCAACAATATTTTTACGCACAAAGTGAATGTTTATCAGGTTGCTATTCCATAAGATGGGATTTATTATATTTCTTAAATCTAGAAATAAAATGAATCAAAATCTGTCTGAAATAATTCTTCCACTTGCTGAAAATATAATTAAAGTACGCCATTGGGAAAAAGAAAATTTACCCATTGAACAAAGTGCTTTGGCTTTGGATTTGTTCATGGTCATTGCTTACAACACCATCAAAGGCAAACCTTTGACTTTGAAACAACTGTTCCACAGCATCAATTTCAGCGAGGCTGGAATTCGAAAGCATTTGAAACGACTACTGACCGAAGATTGGTGTAAATTGGTTGGGACCGAGCATGACAGGCGTTTGCGCCATGTGGTTGCTCAACCCAAAATGATTGAATCCTTAAGCAATTACGTCAATGTCCTGATGGACGCCTACGGTCAGAGCCCTGAAAAAATCAAGCCCCAGGTGTGAACTTGAAAGAAGGCGTTAGTTGCAAAACCAAAAGTGCTCCCAGTGTTTCATAACATAACAATGTTTTCGGTGTTAATCTCAACAATTTTGTTTTTTTATCGCCTTGGGTGTTGAATTCTTCCAGGTAACCTTCAGTCCTTAAAATAGCCAAGCGTTTATGCAGTGTGGCGGCAGAACCGAGTTTCTTGAGAGAAATGGCTTGGCGC
>ERZ1034363.1083-NODE-1083-length-16352-cov-2.179293_pt1 | contig 16352 bp, 17 predicted proteins | sample MGYA00520616_ERZ1034363 | MGnify/ENA primary metagenome ERZ1034363 (study PRJEB33736, sample SAMEA104284506) | Azolla filiculoides | biome: Urban; feature: Water surface; material: Ditch water | place: Netherlands | collected 2015-10-28 | depth 0-0.1 m ...
GCCAAGCCATTGAGCACGCCATTGACGTATTTGTGGCCATCAGTGCCCCCAAATGATTTGGCGAGCTCGATGTATTCGTTCAGCACCACGCGCCATGGCACGTCGATGCAATGTTGAAACTCATACGCGCCCATCCACATCACCGCGTGTTCGATGGGGGAAATTTCGTCGAGCTTGCGGTCGAGCAGGGGCTCAATCAATGAATCCAAAATTTCACGTTGCTCGATGCAGCCGTACAGCAGTGCGTCGTAATGCACAGAGTCTGATTTGTGGAAGCATTTATGGAAACCGCTCAAGTCGCGGGTGAACATATCAATGTCTGCGGCTTGGTTGTTGCCCACCAAAAATTGGTAGAGGCCTTGCAAGGCAAATTCACGTGCGCGGCTGCGGCCAGATTTGGCTGCGCTTTTGGTGGTGCCGGTGCTGGTTGTTTTGCGCGGGGCTTTGTCTTCGGTATTCAGATGTTCGCTCATGCCAAGCTCTCCAATAACAAAGCCATTTCCACGGCCACGCGTGCGGCATCGCGGCCTTTGTCGGTTTGACGGGCCACGGCTTGTGGCATGTCTTCAGTGGTGAGGATGGCGTTGGCAATTGGCACGTGGTAGTCCATGCCCACACGGGTCACGCCAGCGCCTGATTCGTTGGCCACCAACTCGAAGTGGTAGGTCTCGCCTCGGATGATGCAGCCCAGCGCTATGAGGGCACTGAACGGTTCAGGGTCTTCAATTTGCGCGAGCGCCGCCAAGGCCAATGGCACTTCGAGTGCGCCCGGCACATGCACGTGGGTGATGCGGTCATCCGCCACGCCCATGGCTTTGAGTTCAGCGATGCAAGCTGCGGCCAATGCGTTGGTGATGTCGTCGTTGAAGCGCGCTTGGACGATGCCAATTTTCAAAGCGCTGCCGTCGAGCGTGGTGGTGGAAGCGAGGTTAGAGACAAACATGGTTTTTATTCTTCGTGGTTTTATTCTTTGGAGAGGTAGCCCGTGATTTCAAGTCCGTAGCCCGTCATGCTGGGCATGCGGCGGGGGTTGCCCATGAGGCGCATTTTTTGTACGCCGCAGTCGCGCAAGATTTGCGCGCCCACGCCGTAGCTGCGCAAGTCCATGCGGCCGCGTTCTGGGCCGTGGGCTGAGCGGGCAGTGCCGTCAAATTGGTTCAGCAGTTGCTCACCGCTTTCGCCGCAGTTGAGCAAGACCACCACGCCTGTGCCCTCAACGCTGATGCGCGCCAAAGCCGCATCCAAACCCCATGAGTGCATGACGCGGTTGGGTTCCAACGCATCGAGCACAGAGAGGGGTTCGTGCACGCGGGCCAACACTTCGGCGTCAGCGCCCCACGTGCCCTTGACGAGGGCCATGTGCACAGCGCCGCTGGTCATGTCTTTGTAGGCGTTTGCCGTGAACTCGCCGTGCGCGGTGTGCATGGGGCGTGAGCTGACTTTGTGCACCAACGATTCGGTGCGACTGCGGTAGGCAATGAGGTCGGCGATGGTGCCAATCTTCAAACCGTGTTCGGCTGCGAAGATTTGCAAATCAGGCAAACGTGCCATGCTGCCATCGTCTTTCATGATTTCGCAAATCACGGAAGAGGGCGAGCAGCCCGCCATCGCGGCCAAGTCGCAACCTGCTTCGGTGTGGCCTGCACGCATGAGCACGCCACCGTCTACCGCTTGCAGGGGGAACACGTGGCCGGGTTGCACCAAGTCGGTGGGCTTTGTGGCTTTGGCCACGGCCACTTCGATGGTTCGCGAACGGTCAGCGGCAGAGATGCCGGTGGTCACGCCTTCGGCCGCTTCGATGGAGACGGTGAACGCGGTGCTGTACACCGTGCCATTGCGTGCGGCCATGGGTGGCAGCTTCAAATATTCGCAGCGCTCGCGGGTGAGCGTGAGGCAAATCAAGCCACGGCCAAATCGGGCCATGAAGTTGATGGCTTCTGGGGTGACGTGGTCAGACGCCAGCACCAAGTCGCCTTCGTTTTCGCGGTCTTCTTCATCGACCAAGATCACGATGCGACCGGCCTTCATGTCAGCCACGATGTCTTCGACTGGGGAAATAGCGACAGGCGTTAAGCCTTGTGTAGCGCTCATGGCTGGGCTTTCATTGCGGCAGCATCACCCAGCGTGGCGTCAACACGCAACATGCGTTCAACGTAGCGGGCGACGGTGTCAATTTCGAGGTTCACTGTGCTGCCGGTTTTGAGCGAACCCAAAGCGGTGTTGTCGACAGTGTGAGGAATGAGGTTGATGCTGACTTCAGAGCCGCGCAAGCCCAAGGGGCCGTCCGCGTTGAAGAAGTCTTGCACGCTGTTCACCGTCAGGCTCACGCCATTGATGGTGATGGAGCCTTTGTAGGCCAAGTACTTGGCAAGGTCGGTGGGGGCCATGATGCGCAGCTCCCAGCTTTCGCCGATTTGCGCAAAGTGGCTCACGTGACCAATGCCGTCCACATGGCCCGACACGATGTGGCCACCCAAACGGTCATGGGCGCGCAAAGCTTTTTCAAGGTTGACGCGGCCAAGCTCAGTTAAACCACTGGTGCGAGCCAGTGATTCAGCAGAGATGTCGATGGTGAAAGTGTGAGTGTCGAGGTCGAAGCTGGTGACCGTCATGCAAGCGCCGTTGAGCGCGATGCTGTCCCCCAGTGCGACGTCGTCGAGATACCCAGCAGGCGACTCGATGGTGAGACGCTTGCCGTGGTTTAAAGAGCTACCCAGGTCGTGGACAGCGGTGATGCGCCCCACGCCGGTGATGATTCCGGTGAACATGGGCGATATTTTCGCAGGTTTACAGCCTGCTTACCGGCTGAGGCGGGCCAATATCCTTAAATCAGGACCGATTTGTGTCACTTCGTGAAACGACAGGGCTTTTGCATCGTCCAAAGTCGTGAAAGGCCCCAAATTTGTCATGCCGCGTCCTTGGCCCATCAGTTTGGGGGCGAGGTAGGTGAGCAGCTCGTCCACCAAGCCTTCGCGCAACAAAGAGCCATTGAGTTTGTGGCCAGCTTCCACATGCACTTCGTTGATTTGCTTTTGGCCTAGATCTTTGAGCATGGCAGCTAGGTCGACCTTGCCAGACGGGTTGGGTAGGCAAATGACCTGCGCGCCTTTGGCCTCAAGGGCTTGACGACGTTCGGTGTTGTCGACTGCGCAGTAAATCCAAACTGGGCGTTGCGGGCTGAACAGCTTGGCCGTGAGTGGCGTTTCGAGCTGGCTGTCCATCACCACCAAGGTGGGCTGGCGTGGGGTGGGCACGGCACGCACATCGAGTTGCGGGTCGTCTTCCAACACAGTGCCGATGCCAGTGAGCACCGCACAAGCGCGGGCGCGCCATGCATGGCCATCGTCACGCGCAGGGGCTGAGGTGATCCACTGGCTCACGCCGTTCTCTAGCGCGGTTTGGCCGTCGAGAGAGGCAGCCACTTTCATGCGCACCCACGGTGTGCCGTGCGTCATGCGTTTGAAAAAGCCGATGTTGAGTTCGTGGGCTTCTTCGCCGAGCAAGCCCACGTCCACTTGCACGCCTGCTGCACGCAAGCGTGCAATGCCTTGGCCTGCCACTTGTGGGTTGGGGTCGACCTCTGCCACGACCACGCGTGCCACACCCGCAGCTGCGAGTGCGTCGCAGCAAGGGCCGGTGCGGCCTTGGTGGCTGCAGGGCTCTAGCGTCACATACGCTGTGGCGCCTTTGACATCGTTGTTATTGGCTTGCGCATCACGCAAGGCCATGACTTCGGCGTGCGCTTCGCCAGCACGTTGCGTGTGGCCGCTGCCTAGCACTGCGCCGTCAGCACCCACGATGACGCAGCCCACGCGGGGGTTGGGCGATGTCAAAAACAAAGCCTCGCGCGCCAGGGCCAAGGCGCTTGTCATATGGAGGGTGTCTTGCGCAGAAAAAGTCATGGCGCAATTATGAACGGGCAAGCCAAGCTGCTAGCTGGGCTTAACGACTCCAGCACTGCGCGGCCGTTTGGCTGGCCCCTTGCACGTTGCGCACGCCGAGGTGGTTGACCGTCAAAGTACCACAGGCGTCGGCTGTTTGTGTGCCAACTGGTGTAGCGCTGAGTGTGTAGCTTTGTGCGGTTCTGGTGACGCTCAGCTTGTAGCGTTGCCCGTCAATTTGCAGCACGCTCGCGGGTACATCGGCTGTCAACGGGTAGCTGCCGTTGGCGCTGGCTGCACGTTCTAGCCAATGGGCGGCTTGCAGCAATGACGCACGCGCTTGGGCGCGTTGGCTACGCAAAATCAAGCTTTGGTAACTGGGCCAAGCAAGGCTGGCGAGCAGGGCCACGCAGGCCAGTGCGATGAGCATCTCGATAAGTGTGAAACCTTTTTGGGCTTGAGGCTGTGTCATGTGGGTTCAGTCGTGCAACACATGCCAGCTGTGCCACTGGCCTGTGAGGGATGATTTGCTGTGCCTTGCCCAAACGGCTTGCAACACAGTGGCGCTGCCTGGCATGACGCCATGGGCCAGCGCTGTGATGCGGTAGATGAATGGCGTGGGAGAGTTTGCATTGGCAGCGCTTGTGCTGTCTTGCGGAAACACTTCAACCCAATACCAAGTGGTGTTGTCGCCATAAGGTGTATCGGCTGCGCTGACAGGCATGGCCGAGGCTGTTTGTGTTTTCCAGTACCCAGCTTTCATGGCTTTTGGATCGAGTGTGTGGGGTGTGCAAATGCCCGCGCTGCATGGACTGGTCAGTGTGCCCAGGCGCTGGCGCAGTAGGTCGTACTCGCTCATCGATGTGGGAAAGAAGGCGTGGTTTTGCGTTGTGTTGCCAGCTGTGTGGCGCAGGTGGTTAGTTTCATCGCTGTTCGTTGACGAGCCCATGATGTCCGCCAAGGCCACGGGCATTGCCGCCTCTGCTTTGTGCAGTGCGCGGAGCTGATCCGCCTCTGCGTTGAGCAGTTGATCATTCACCCAAAGATTGCGCATGGCTAGCAGTGTGGCGATGCTGGCGAGTGCGAGCATGACCATCAAGGTGGGGAGTGCAAAACCTCGCGCCATGTGTTTCATGGCATCACCCCATCGCGGTTACGCAAAGCCATCACGCGTTTGAAGGTGCGACGCACACGGCCATCTGGCGGTAAGGCCTCATCTTGGCAACCTTTGATATTCGTGTTGGGCTTGGTGTTGTGCACCGTGTTGATACTGGCTACGCGCAGACACACCTCAATGGCCAGCACTTGTGACATGTCTGTCACTTGGTTGGCTGTTTTCCACTGGATGGTTTGTGTGCTGGGTTGGGCTTCGGCATAGCGCAGCTGAAAGTCTTCTACGCCTTCGGCCAAGGCTTGGTAGGTGCTGTTGGTGAGGTTGAGGTCTTTGCAGCTCAGTTCTTTGTTGGTGTTGAGCTTGTAGTCGTTGCGCACGCTGGTGTGGGTGCTGCCAGTGTTGCCTTGGCAGTCAATGGCATCGAGCGCATGCCAATGGCCGAGAGTGAGGCTCTCCACATATTTGGTGCCGTTCACACCTGCCAACGCGGCTTGTCCGACGTCCTCGGATGGTGAAATTACGACATTGAAGTCGATCGCATCGACGTTCGCTTGATTGCTTGTGTTGTGACTGCTGGCGCTCAGAAACGAAGCCCCTGCCATGTGCGCTTGCTCGCGGATGTTGCGCAGTGCCACGCGTGCGTTGGCGTGCACCGCATCGGCAGCGGCCATGGCATTCCATGTTTGCTTGCTCGTTCCGTAGGCCGATGTGGCTGCGGCGATGACCAGCAGACCGAGCGCCATGCCAATGAGTAACTCGGGCAGGGTGTAGCCCTGTTGATGGAATGGTTGACTCTTGAGTGCGTTCATCGGTCTGGCCTGAAGAACAAACGCCAGCAGCTCATTTGCGCGGGGCAGGGCGGGGAGCCAGAGGCTGTATCGGTGCGGTAGGTTTCATTCGCATCGCGCCAAGCGATGACGATGCCCCACCAGTTAGGCGTGGACATCAAAGCAAACACAGTGGCATCGCCTTCGGGGAGTTGACTTTCTAAGGTGAGTTGCAGCTGCTGCAAGTCCCACGCAGCCAATTCTTGGCGTGTGCAAGTGGTGGAGGTGCAATCTGCAGATGAGGCGGGCGCATTACCCCATGCTTTGGCATACATCGCACTTTGCGGCGCATTCAAGCGCATGCGCTCAGCCAAGTCGTCGGCTATGCCAATGGCCACGGAACGCATGAGTTGTTGACGCTGTTGCACCAAAGCTTGTTGGTGCATCCACAGCAAGCCAAGCACCCCAAACGCGAGCACAACCAAAGCGACGAGGGCTTCTAGCAAAGCAATGCCAAACGGCAGCTTTGTTGTTTGCCTTTTGAGTTGCAAGCGTCGTTGCTGGCGTGGCAGGTTCAGTTGCTGCATGACTCACCCGATTGCCAGCGCAAGCGGCTGGCGCTGCTAAGGCACAACACGTTGGCAACGTTGAGTGAAGACTGTTTCGACTTAATCACCCAGCGATCACCCACTGTGCCAAGGTCTCCACGGTGGCTAACGTCTAGCGGGTCTGATTTGGCAAACGTGACTTGCAGCGGTGTGTGCAGCTGCGAAGAGAGCAGCACGGTTTGATCCGCTTTGACGAGCAGCTGCCAGCCACAGCTCCAATCGTTGCTGGTCGACGTGGCCCATGTGCAATCACTCAGTCGACTGAGCTGCAATGTTTCACCCCTTTGCAAGGCGCGCACGCGTGCAGTTTGTAAATCGTTCATCAGTTGGTCGCGTGCTGCTTCGACACGGCTGCGCTCTTGCAGGCGTTGCCAGTTGGGGATGGCAAACGATGCCATGACGCCGAGTACGCCCAAACACACCAGCATTTCAACGAGTGTGAAACCTTGTGTGGAAGTCTGCGAAGACGTAAAAAAACCTAGCGATTGCATGCCGCAAATGCTAGGTTTTGAAAGGGCATCAGCGCATGGCTGAGACTCGAAAACTACTTGCGAACTTCGTCCACCAAGCTCTTGAAGTCGTCGATGTCTTCAAAGCTGCGGTACACGCTGGCAAAGCGGATGTAGGCGACTTTGTCGAGTTTCTTCAATTCGCGCATGACAAGCTCGCCAATGCGGGTGGAGGGCACTTCGCGTTGGCCCAAGGACATGAGCTTTTCTTCGATGCGCTCGATGGCGTTGTCCACCTGCTCGGTGCTGACGGGGCGTTTACGCAACGCAAGGCCCATGGATTCGAGGAGTTTTTCGCGTTTGTATTCGATGCGGCGACCGTCTTTTTTGACGATGTTGGGGAAGCTGACGTCGGGGCGTTCGTAGGTGGTGTAACGCTTTTCACAGGCACCGCATTGGCGGCGGCGGCGAATGGAGTCGCCGTCTTCGGACATGCGGGTCTCGACGACTTGGGTTTCTAGGTGGCCGCAGAAGGGACATTTCATTTTTTGTTCTCTCTTTTGCTTGTTGGTTTGCGGTGCTTTTGTGTGCTTTGTTTTGTGCTGGGCTCGCTGAGGGCATTTGGTATTGGCCGCTTCCTCATGCTGGAGTACCAGAAATCGTCAGCGGCCAATACCAAACACCCTCAGTCTGCGACGTGCTTTGCTTCGCTCGCATGTTTCACTCGTACCCGCCGTTCAATCGAAGTTGCAAAGCAACGAGCGAACCATTTCTAACCTCAAACAGCGCGGGTTGTAGGTGCGGCGGGCGATGATTTCTGGTACCCCAGCATGAAGAGCCCGCCGTACCTGCAACCCGTGCCCTATCCGGCGAGAACCCTTGACGAACGAGAACTCTTCACGAGCGAAGGAATAACCGAACAAAACAACGAAGACAAACAAAAACCCCCGACACACAGGACGGGGGTTGATGAAAAGTTACTTGTAAACAGGAAACTTAGAAGTCAGCGCATGCACCTTGGCACGCACTGCCGCAATGTTCGCCTCATCGTGTGGGTTGTCCAACACGTCAGCAATCAAGTTAGCCGTGATGCGAGCTTCTTCGTCTTTGAAACCGCGGGTTGTCATCGCCGGTGTACCAATACGCACACCGCTGGTGACGAATGGTTTCTCTGGGTCGTTCGGGATGGCGTTCTTGTTGATCGTCATGTGCGCTGCGCCCAAAGCAGCCTCGGCTTCTTTGCCGGTGATCTTCTTGGAACGCAGGTCCACCAACATCACGTGGCTTTGTGTGCCACCGCTGACGATGCGCAAGCCGCGTGCAGTCAAAGTCTCAGCCACGATCTTGGCGTTTTTCACCACTTGGGCTTGGTACTCTTTGAACTCAGGCTGCAAAGCTTCTTTGAATGCCACTGCCTTGGCAGCGATAACGTGCATCAATGGGCCGCCTTGCAAGCCAGGGAAGATGGCGCTGTTGATGGCTTTTTCGTGCTCGGCTTTCATCAAGATGATGCCGCCGCGTGGGCCGCGCAAGCTCTTGTGCGTGGTGGAGGTCACCACGTCCGCGTGAGGCACAGGGTTGGGGTATTGGCCCGCGGCGATCAAGCCAGCGTAGTGGGCCATGTCGACCATGAAGATTGCGCCAACTTCCTTAGCAATCTTGGCAAAGCGTGCCCAGTCGATGTGCAAGCTGTAAGCAGAAGCGCCGGCCACAATGAGCTTTGGCTTGTGTTCGCGGGCTTTGGCTTCCATCGCTTCGTAGTCGATGGCTTCGTTGGCATCCAAACCATAAGAAACGGCGTTGAACCACTTGCCAGACATGTTCAATGCCATGCCGTGGGTCAAGTGACCGCCTTCTGCCAAGCTCATGCCCATGATGGTGTCGCCTGGCTTCAAGAAAGCGAGGAACACGGCTTCGTTTGCTGATGCGCCGCAATGGGGTTGCACGTTGGCCGCTTCTGCGCCGAAGATTTGTTTGATGCGGTCGATGGCCAATTGCTCGGCCACGTCCACGTTTTCGCAGCCACCGTAGTAGCGCTTGCCGGGGTAGCCTTCGGCGTATTTGTTGGTCAGTTGCGAGCCTTGGGCTTGCATGACGGCTGGAGACGCATAGTTCTCGCTGGCGATCAGCTCAATGTGGTGCTCTTGGCGGGCGTTTTCGGCCTGAATGGCGGCCCAGAGTTCTGGATCGGTTTGTTCGATCGTGATGTTGCGGTTGTACATACTGGCAGTCCTAGAAAAAGGTGAAGTAATGGCTGCCCAGGCGAACGGCAAAACACCTCTGTGAACAGAGGCTGCGCGCTTCCCAGTGGTCATACATCCACGTCAGCGGTATCGGGCAAGCCCCATACGCCTATCGCCAGTTGCGCGCGGATCAGAGTTTACCGTGCTTCAAAGCCATTACTCGTCGTCGTCCTTGCCAAAGGGGGTTAAACGCTGGGCTTTTTCCCACAAGCTCTCAAGACGGGCGCTGGCAGCCTCGGCCGCTGTGGACGGTGGGGCGGAAATTGGCACTTTCACACCCTTGGCCACTTGCTGGAGGCGGGCGTTTTCAGCCATGACCTTGGCAGCATAGCCCTGGTCGTCTTTCATATTGCCCGCGCCCACATAGAGTTTGAGGCCGCCTTCTAGGCTGCCAGCGCGGTTGATGCACTCTTTGAGCACATTCACACCCACGCGCACGTTGGCCACGGGGTCGAATGCGGCCAGCGCGCCGCCAAAGCCTTGGTATTTCTGTTCGTGCACCTTGGTCATGACCTGCATCAGGCCTTGGGCGCCCACATTGCTTTGGGCAAAGGGGTTAAAGCCAGATTCCACAGCCATGACGGCCAAGATGAGGGTGGGTTCAATTTGGTTGCTGGGGCCCACGTCATAGGCTTCTGCCACCAAAGCGCTCAAGGGCTCAGGGGCGACGCGGTATTTTTTGCTCAGCCAATAAGCCAAGTTGGCTTGTTGCTGGGGCAAGTCACGGGGGTCGGTGGCCGTGGCGCGGTCTACCGCATCGGCATCGGTGGCAATGCCAAGTTCGTCGTATTGACGCTCTTGCAGCCAGCCAATCAGCTTGGCTTCGGTCATGACCCGCAAATCTGGGCGAACCGAGAGGGCTACGACAAAAAAGAAGATGGACAGCCCCACAACGGCCAAGCCGTTGTGGGAAATGGCAAAAAAGCCTTGGGCAACGTCCGTCGCAAAGGTACGTAGACCTAGCTGTAATCGGGCAAACATAGGGATAGACATAAATTTATTAAATAGGAAGCAGCTCAAATTTTAAAGCCTCGGCGACAATCACCCCTAATTTACTGTGAGCCCTACTTGTGACTGATTCTTCTAACAAATCCCTCGACCTCGCCGCCTTAGACAAATTGACTGGCGGGGCCTTTACCGTTTCTACCTCGGCAGACCGCACCGCGCGCCTGCGCGACTGGCTGGCTGGCCAGCCCACCTTGGAGCAGGTTCAAGCCGTCTTTGACGAAATGAGCCACCGCGACAAAGGTGCTGCCAAGGTCTTGCGTGAAAAGCTGGACGAGCTGCGTCGCAGCAAAGACCAAGACGCTTTGATCGTTGAGTGGACAGCCAAAGGCGAAGCCCTGCGCGATGCGCCCCACATCAATTTGGCTGACGCCATGGGCTGGCAACGCGATGCGGCCAAAGCCGGTGCGCCTTTGTCGCGCGAGCCATTGGCTGGTTTGAAAACCGCCTTGGCCGAACGTGTCAAAGCCATTGAAGACTTGCAACACCAAACCCAAGTGCAGCGCGAAGCCGCTGTGTTGTTGGCTCAGCGCATTGAAGTGCTGTCGACCAAGCCTTGGCAAGACGCCTTGGCCCAACGCGAAGCCTTGCAAGCCGACCTCGACCGTTGGGTGGCGCAAGCCCAAGCTTTGGCGGCCGATGCCCAATGGCCGAGCGTAGACGCCAAGTTTGCGCCTGCGCTGCAAACCAGTACCCAACAAGTGCAAGCTGTGTGGACCGCTTTTGGCGAGGCCTTGACCTTGACCGAGGCCGCTGCGGCAGACGCAGCAGCACCATTGCCCGCTGTGCCTGCATGGTCAGACCAAATTCGTGTCGCTCGTGGCGAAGTGTTGCCCCAAGCTGCCGTGCCAGAAAAAGCGGCAAAGCCGGCTGCTGGCGTGGACGCGACGCGCAAGGTCAAACCAACCGCTGACAAAGCCGTGGTGGATCAAAAACGCCTAGAGCTGGCTATGCAAGCTGAGGCTTTGTTCAAGCCTGCACCTGCTGTCAAGCCTGCAAAAGCCAAAGTGGCGAAGGCTGATGAAGCAGCACCTTCCCAAGAGGCAGCAGCTGAAGTCATCTTGAATGAGGCAGTGGCCTCAGAGGCCGCTAGCGAACCAGAAGCGAGTGCAGCGCCTGCCGCAGAAGTTGCGTCAGCAGCAGAAGTGACTAACGAGACGACAGCGCCCGAAGCCGAAGCTCAAGCGACTGCCGCAGAAAAACCAGCAGCCAAAGCTGACGAAGTGGTTCGCATTCCCGCCATGGGCGGTCGCAAGATGCAAGAAACATTGCGTGGCCTGCGCGAGCAATGGAAAAAAATCGACAAAGAAGCCGCACCCAACCCCGCCTTGTGGAAGCGCTTTGACAGTGCTTGCAACCGCGCCCACGAAGTGGTGGATGCTTGGCTCAAAGAGGCACGCGCACAAACCACAGCCCATAAAGCGCAACGCTTGGCTTTGATTGAAGAAGTCAAAGCGTGGACGGTGGAGCATGCCAACGGCCCAGATTGGAAAGGTGTGGCTCGTCAGTTGCACAACTTCGCCCAACGCTGGCGCGAAAGTGGCCACTTGAGCGAAAAAATGTTTGCTGAATTGCAACCTGTTTGGAAGGCCGCCATTCACGCAGCGCATGAACCGCTGGAAGTGATGCAAAAAGCGAGTCTTGCGCGCCGTCATGCGCTGATCGCCGAAGCGCAAGCTTTGGGCGCTGCGCCTACTTTGCGTGTGGATGCAGTCAAGGCCTTGCAACAACGCTGGCAAGAAGAAGCCCACGCCGTGGTGCTCGATCGCAAGCAGGAACAAAAACTGTGGGATGCTTTCCGTCAACCGATTGACGAAGCCTTTGCTCGCAAATCATCGGTGCGCGAACAATCGCAAGTCGCGCTCACACCGCACGACAAAGCTGTGTTGGATGCCGCTAAGGCTTTGGACTCGGCAACCGCTAAAGGCGACGCCGCCGCTATTCGTGCAGCGATGCAAGCGCTGGAGCAAATCGCACGTGGCGAAGTAGTGGCAAGTGCGGCTGCACCAGCGGCTGTTGAGCCTGTTATCGAGCGTGTGTCTGCACCTGTGCAAGAAGCGCCTGCAACTTCAGAGGCCGCTGACGCAGTGGCAGAAGCCTCTGCTGAAGCAAGCGCAACAGACGCGGCAGAAGGTGCTCATGAAGCACCAGCTACACAGGTCTCAGATGCTGAAGTGTCTGCAGAGCCTGTTGCAGAAGCTGCCCCTGTCAAACCCAAAGCTGCACCTCGCCCTGTGGTCGCTGTGCGCGGTGATGACCGCCCAGGCCAAAAACGTACCGAAGTTGCACCCGCTGGTCGCGGCCGCGATGGCAAGCCTGGCGGCAAGTTTGGCGACAAGCCAGGTTTTGGCCGTGATGGCAAACCAGGTCGCGATGGTGGTCGTGACGGCGGCCGTGAAGGCTTTGCGCCTCGTGGCCCACGTTTGGGCGATGCGGCTTTCCGTGCGCAACGTCATGCTTTGGAATCAGCGCAAGATGCATTGCGTCGCTTGGCTTCACAAGCCCACGGCGAAGTGTTGACCCAGTTGATGCACGCTTGGGAAAAGCGCGATGCAGCCCAAGTACCAGCCGCGCAAGCGATTGGCAGCAAGCTCAACCCAGCTCAGCGTACGCAATGGGCGCAAGCAGTGTCTGCCGAGCCAAAAGGCGAGGTGGTGACACCTTTGTTGCGTTTGGAAGTGGCCGCTGACTTGCCTACACCTGCCGCGCACATGGACGCTCGTCGTGCATTGCAATTGCAAATGCTCACGCGTCGCAATGACCCATCGCCACAAATGACGTGGGCTGCTGATGCGGCTCAGGTGTTGGGCGGTGCTTATGACGAAGCGGTGGCGCGTCGTCTGCAATCGGCACTGAAGGTGTTGCTGAAACGCTAACTCAAGCGTTCAGATAAACGCTATGCCACGCTCAGTGGCAATCGACAAAGCCCCCGTGTGGGGCTTTGTTCGTTTTGGCGAAGCCAGCTCAAGACTTCTAGGCGAGGTGGCTGGGCATCCGCATGCCAGTCGCTCAGCACCCAACGGCTCAAGCCATTGCCCAAGTCATGCACCGCAGGTTTGTGGGTGTGGCCGTGCAGCATTACTTGGGCATCTGTTGCCTTGAGCCACGCGATAGCCGCTTGGGTATCGACATCGGCATAGTCTGTGTGACTGCGCTTGAGTGCTTCACTTTTGCTTCGCACGTCTCGCGCATAGGCTTGGCGCTCGGCCAAAGGCTTGGCTAAGAAGGTTGCTTGCCACTCGGGTTGGCGCACTTGGGCGCGAAACGCCAAATAGTCGTGGTCGTCCAAGCAGAGGGCATCGCCGTGGCTGAGCAAGATGCGCGTGGGTGTTGCGCCGTCAGCTGAACTAATGTCAAGCAGCGTGGGGTCACTCAAACCCTGCATACCAGTGGCTTCTAGCAAGCCCGGACCTACCAAAAAATCTCGGTTGCCGCACATGAAATACACGGGCATACGCTGCGCGGTGGCTTTGAGTGCGGCGATGCACTTCAAAGCAAAAGGATCTTGGTTGTCGTCGCCTACCCAGACCTCGAACAGATCACCCAAGATGAATAGGGCGTCTGCAGATGTGTGCGCCATGTGTTGAACCCACGCCTCAAATGTGGCGGGCTCATGGGCATCTAGATGCAGGTCTGAGATGAAGTCCACACGCTGCCAGTGCTGCGGCGCTTGTACGCTGGGTACAGGCTGGGGCAGCAGAGGTGGTGTGGACATAAATGAGGCTTAGAGCGCTACTGCTTTTTCGATGACGACGTCTTCTTTTGGCACGTCGTCATGGAAGCCTTTGCGGCCAGTTTTGACAGCGGCGATTTTGTCGACCACGTCATTGCCGCTCACCACTTTGCCAAACACGGCATAGCCCCAGCCTTGCATGCTGGGTGCTTTGTGGTTCAAGAAGTCGTTGTCAGCCACGTTGATGAAGAACTGGGCTGTGGCCGAGTGTGGATCAGACGTACGAGCCATGGCCAACGTGTAGTGGTTGTTTTTGAGGCCGTTGTTGGCTTCGTTCTCGATTGGTTCGTCGCAATCTTTTTGTGTCATGCCTGGCTCAAAGCCGCCGCCTTGCACCATGAAGCCTGGGATCACGCGGTGAAAAATGGTGTTGTTGTAGTGACCCTTGTTCACGTAGTTCAAGAAGTTTTCAGCGCACTTGGGCGCTTTTTCAGCATCGAGTTCGATGGTGATGACGCCTTGACCGGCGATGTGCAGTTCGACTTGAGGGTTGCTCATGATGTGTTTCCTTAAATTGAATAAGAGGGGTTTAAGCCGTGTGCTTAAAGCAAGCGGGCAGATTGAATCACGATGGGCGTTTGCGGCACGTCAGAGGGGAAGGGGCCACCAAAGCCTGTAGGCACGCTGCGAATTTTTTGAACGGTTTCCATGCCGGAGACGACTTTGCCAAAGACGGTGTAGCCTGGCTGCTGTGGGCTGGGGTCCAGAAAACCGTTGTCCACCACGTTGATAAAGAACTGAGCAGTGGCTGAGTGAGGTGCGTTGGTGCGTGCCATGGCCAGAGTGCCCACGGTATTGCGAGGACCACCTTTGGCCAAGGCTTCGCGGCCTTCGTGCTCAACCGGTGCGCGTGTGCGACGCTCGATGTAGCGTTGGTCGTAGCCGCCACCTTGCACCATGAAGTTGGCAATCACGCGGTGAAAGATGGTGCCGTCGTAGTGCTTGTCGCGCACATATTGCAAAAAGTTCTCGACGGTTTTGGGGGCTTTGTCTGGGTAGACCTCGACCACGAATTCACCGGCGTTGGTGACGAACTTGACGCGTGGCGCTTCTTGGGCAATGGCGCTGTGCGTCAAGCCTGCAAAGGCGAGGGCCAAAAAGCTGGCTTTACACAATAAACGGCGGGTCACAGATGAAAGTGTCATGGTTTGCCTTGGGTAATTTCTAGGACGGGTTTGATTTGTTCAATCTTTTGGGAAATGCCGCGCTGCTTGGCATCAATGGCCATGGAGCGTTCGTACGACTGACGCGCCATGTTGACCAGCAAATCACCCATGTTCTCGTGGGCTGCCGCGTAATTGGGGTTGGCACGCAAGGCATTGTCTAGTGCCGCTTTGGCGTTGGGGTAATCACCCTTGGAGGCGTAGATGACGCCTAGGTTGTTAAACGGCTCAGCCAGTTCGGGGTATTCGCGGGTCAGGTCTAGGTAGACCTGTAGCGCCATGTCGGGTTGTCCCAGCTGCTCAAAGATGAAACCTTGCCAAAACCGCATTTGTGGATCACGCGGGTTGGTGGCCAAGGCTTTGTTGACCAAGAGCAGGGCTTGCGGGTACTTGGCTTGGCGCAATAGCTTGCGCACATCGTTGTGTGGGGTGCTGATGACGATTTTGGTGGTCATCGATTGGCCAGGCTGCCATTCCAATGCTTCCACGCTTTGCGCTTGTGCTGCGTGAAAAGCCAGACCAAGCACCAAACCTAAGGCCCATGCTGCCACCCAACGGGTTTGCGCGAAGGTTTGGCGGGCGGTGGGCATTGCCAACAACGTGGCAGGGGAGGGGGTGTGAGGGTTTGTCATGTGCTTTGTATACTTAACCCATTGTAAAACAGAGGGTCTGGACGACTCTTTGGCTTTCACCTCATTACCGACCCTTCTTTGCGGTCTTCTCTCGACTCACTCATGACGCTTCGCATTCACAACACGCTCACGCGTGCGCTGGAGAACTTTTCGCCGTTAGAACCTGGCCATGTGCGCATGTACGTGTGCGGCATGACCGTGTACGACCTGTGCCATTTGGGTCATGCCCGTTCGATGGTGGCGTTTGACGTGGTGCAGCGTTGGCTCAAGGCCAGCGGCTACCGCGTGACCTATGTGCGCAACATCACCGACATTGACGACAAGATCATCAAGCGCTCGCTAGAAAACGGCGAAACCGTGCGCGGCCTGACCGATCGCATGATTGATGCACTGCACCAAGACGCCGACGCTTTGGGCATCGAGCGCCCCACGCACGAGCCCCGTGCGATGGACTATGTGCCGCAAATGCTGTCGATGATCGGCACCTTGCAAGACAAAGGCTTGGCCTACCAAGCCAGCAATGGCGATGTGAACTACGCCGTTCGCAAATTTGAGGGATATGGCAAGTTGTCGGGCAAATCGTTGGACGAGTTGCAAGCGGGCGAGCGCGTGGCCGTCGACGACGGCAAGCAAGATCCGTTGGACTTTGTGCTTTGGAAATCCGCCAAAGAGAGCGAGCCCGACGAAGTGAAATGGGCCAGCCCCTTTGGCGCAGGCCGCCCTGGTTGGCACATTGAGTGCTCGGCCATGAGTTGCG
>ERZ1034363.1084-NODE-1084-length-16351-cov-3.533550_pt1 | contig 16351 bp, 26 predicted proteins | sample MGYA00520616_ERZ1034363 | MGnify/ENA primary metagenome ERZ1034363 (study PRJEB33736, sample SAMEA104284506) | Azolla filiculoides | biome: Urban; feature: Water surface; material: Ditch water | place: Netherlands | collected 2015-10-28 | depth 0-0.1 m ...
TCCAAATGCCGATTCCATTTGTGGCTATCTGGTCGATGGTTGGATAGTGGTAGATTCAATCGGTAAATATGAAAAAGAACAATTGGTCGTATTTTTAGAGGTGGATTCTTTCGTACCTCATGAACTAGCACCGTTTCTATCTAAAGGTAAAGAGCCTCGTGAATTTGAAGGTATCAAAGGCGAACGCTTGCGTACAGTAAAACTACGTGGTCAAATTTCACAGGGTTTACTATTACCAGTACATAACGATATCACTGGTACATACCTGATGCTGTACAACGATGAGGTTGGTGAATATTCATTAACAGTTCGTGAAGGTGATGATGTAACTGAAGCATTAGGTATCCTAAAATGGGAACGCCCAATGAATGCTCAACTCGCTGGTATGGCACGAGGTAATTTCCCTGCGTTAGTACCAAAGACTGATCAAGAGCGTATTCAAAACCTAACACGATCTTTTGAGCAGTATCAACTTGACACTTGGTCTATTACAGAAAAGCTTGATGGTTCATCTTGCACTTTCTATCTTGATGCTGATGATGTATTTCACGTATGCTCACGCAACCTTGATCTAAAAGAAGACGAAGCAAATTCATTCTGGAAAGTAGCACGTAAGTTCAATATTGAAGATATCATGCGCCGTAACTTCATGAAGGGTATGGCGATTCAAGGTGAGATGATTGGTGAAGGTATTCAAGGTAATCAGTACAAAACTCAGCTTGACTTCTACGTTTACGATATGTACAATACAACTACAGGGCAATACATTTTGCCAGTGCAGCTTGAAGCAGCGTGTGAAAAGCTTGGGTTAAAACACGTACCTATCCTTGCTGAGAGCATTAGTCTTCACGCTTCAAGTATTCAATCTATTTTAGAGTATGCAGAAGGCAAATCTGTTCTAAACGGAAGCAATCGTGAAGGTGTAGTATTCAAGAGCAACAGTGTGCATGATCGCAGCTTTAAGGCAATCTCAAATTCTTGGTTACTGAAAAATGAATAAGGAGTAAAATGGCAGCATTCATCAAGCATACAAATTGTGAAGCTTGTGGGTCTTCAGACGGTAAGGCAATCTATGATGATTCTTCATCGCATTGCTTTGTGTGCCAGCATACAGTACCATCTGAAGAGTTCAAAGAACAGAACTCTAAAAAAGTATCTAAAGTTAAACCAACAAAGGAAAATATGGAAATTAAACCAAGCGGTAAACCTGCAATCACTGCTGATGAGAATGCAGAGATTAAGTCCGAGACAACTCCAGACCCTAAAGGTTTTCGAGGTTTAGATGCTAATACTTGCAAACCCTTTGGTGTACGTCACGCTTTCTCCGTAGAAACTGGAGAGTTGATTGAGCAGTATTATCCTACAACTCAAGACGGTCAAATTGTAGGGTATAAAATCCGAGAAGTACCAAAGAACTTTTATTCTAAAGGTCGTACAGGTGCTGACTGCGAATTGTTTATGCAATTCAAATTCAACCGTGGTGGTAAGTATATTCTGATTACTGAAGGTGAGCTTGATGCATTGTCTGCTTATCAGATGCTGTCTGAATATAATAAAAGCAAAGGTAGTGATTTTGAGACTGCAGTTGTGTCTCCAACTACAGGTGCTCAATCGCACAAGCAAATTGCTGCTCAGTACAAGTTCTTTGATACGTTTGATCAGATCATTGTTTGCTACGACAACGACAAGGCAGGTAAAGAGGCCACAGAGAAGCTTTTGACAGTACTGCCTAAGGGTAAGGTCAAGATCATGAATATGCGCTTTAAAGACCCTAATGAGTACCTTGAGAAGGATGAGGCTCGTGCGTTTGTGAGTGACTTCTACAATGCTAAATCCTATGTGCCTGTAGGTATTGTAGGTAGTGGTGAAATCTCTGATTCTATGCGAGAAGAGTTTATGACACCTAAGATTCCTTTGCCACCTTTCATGCATAAGCTTCAAGACATGATGGCAGGTGGTATTCCACTTGGACGCATTGTTAACTTAGCAAGTGCAAGCGGTACTGGTAAAAGTACAATCGTAGATGAGATTGTTTATTACATGCTGTTTAACTCACCGCATAAAGTCGGCATTGTTACTTTAGAAAGTACTACTGGACAATACGGTAATAAACTACTGTCTCGACATATCGGTGTTAAGCTTGAACTCAAAAGCAACCAAGAAGCTTTGGATATTCTAGCTTCAGATAAGACAAAGGAAAAAGAAAAAGAACTCTTCTGGACAGATACAGATGAGCATCGTTTTTATCTGATTGATGATCGTGACGGTGGTGTAGATAATGTAAAAGATGCTATTGAGAATCTTGTAATCAGTTGCGGTTGTAAGGTAATTGTTCTTGATCCAACTCACGATGTTATCGGAACACTACCAAACGAAGAGCAAGAGTCTTTTTACGGATGGCAAAAAGGTATGGTTAAATCTCATAACTGCACGTTCTACAATGTAATGCATACTCGAAAGACACCAAGCGGTCAAAAATCAGGTAGTGCTGGTGCTGACTTGCATGAAGAAGATATTCAGGGTGCTTCTAGTGCTTATAAGAGTGCAGCTTGTAACCTTATGTTCTCTCGTAATAAAGAGTCAGAAGACGCTGTTGAGCGAAACACCACAACGATGAAAGCAACAAAGATTCGTTGGACAGGTAAGACAGGAGTAGCAGGTAAGTACTACTACGATAACGAGAGTCATACTATGTATGACCTTGACGATTGGTTGGCTGAGAACGCTGGCAGTTATTAAAAATATTTGACGATAGCCCTAAGTTGTGATAGACTTAGGGCTTGTTTTATTGGAAGGAACTATGCGTTATATCATTGACATTGAATCGACGAACTTATTGCAGAATGGTTTAGACTATTCAACGCTACCTTACACTTTGAAACCAAGCTATAAAGTTCACTGCGTAGTTGTACGCAACCTAGATACAAAAGCTGTGCAGCATCTCGTACAAGGCCAGATTACCAAAAGTAATCTTCAACGGTTACTCAAAGATTGCACAGAGCTTATTGGGCATAACATTGTTGCTTTCGACTTGCCTGTACTGATGCTCTACGGTGTATTGGATTATCGTATAGGTTATCCCGGAGAACCAAGCACTTTGTTTGGTATTCCTTGTACTATCACAGATACGTTACTGTGGTCAAAGCTTTTAAATGCTGACCGCTTAGGTGGTCACAGCCTAGATGCATGGGGTAAACGCCTTGGTAACAATAAAACTCATTTTGAAACTTGGGATGTATTCTCACAAGAAATGCTGGACTACTGCATTCAAGACACAAGTGTAAATGCATCTGTACTTGAAAAGATTACAGCAGAAAAAGGTAAGCACGATTGGTCTGTTCCTTATTCTATGGAAGTAAAGCTGACTGATCTTACACTACGACAAGAACTATTTGGTTTTGAGTTCGATTGTAAACTTGCAGAGAATAACTTAAAAGAACTCAACATCTTTATGAAAGATATTGCAAAGACTGTTGATCCTTTGCTACCAAAGAAGCGCCTTCCTAAGGTTGAAGCAAGTGCTTATCAGATGCCTAAAATTCGTTTTAAGAAAGACGGAAGTATCTCTGCTCATTTGCAGAAATTTTGCGAAAAGCACTCTGCTGTACTTTCAGATGACAATCGTTGGATTACATTTGAGGGTAGGACTTTTCCTATTACTACAGACGAACCTCTGAAGTTTGAAACAGAGGCTGACGTTGAAGATATTGATGTAGTAAAAGGCTACCTGATTTCTCTTGGATGGATTCCATCAGAAGTAAAGGAAAGAGATATTGTAAAGAAGACGGATAAATCTGTTAGAAACTACTCTGAGATTATTGAAGCTATTGACAGATATGTTAATCAAACTGCAACAAGTGTATTTAAAGACCTGCGTTTGGAGTTGCTTGATACAGATATGGAAAATCTTCGGGCACTTCTAATCAAGAAGATCAATGATAGTAAACCTATCTATCTTCCTACTACACCTAAGCTTACAGTAGGTGTTGAAAAAGAGATTTGTCCTAACTTGATAGCTCTAGGTCAGAAGGCAGAGTTTGTTAAAGATGTAGTGCATTACTTCACTTACAGGCATCGACGTAACTCTATTGCAGGTGGTGCTTTGGATGATGACGGAGAGCCTATTACAGGCTTTTTGAGCGCAGTTCGTGAGGATGGACGTATCCCTACACCTGCAGACACATTAGGAGCTAATACAGGCCGCTATAGACACAAGATTGTTTGTAATGTTCCTCGTGTTACTTCTTTATACGGTGAACAGATGCGTAATCTGTTTGGTAGTGGTAAAGGTTTATGGCAACTCGGTTATGACTTTGCTTCACTTGAGGCTCGTGTAATGGGGCATTATGTTCTACCTTACCAAGATGGTGCTGCACTTGCTGAAGCTCTTGTGGCAGAGAAACCGAATGACATTCACAGTATTAACGCAAGAAAACTTGGTATTGATCGCAGTTCAGCTAAATCCTTTTCTTATGCAGCTATCTATGGTGCTCAACCTAAGAAGCTTTCTAAGATGCTTGGTATTACTGAAGCGGAAGGTAAACGATTATTCAATGAATATTGGGATGCTGTGCCTGCACTTAAAGAGTTAAAAGCTAAGGTTGAATCCGTATGGGAACGCAGCGGCAAGAAGACTATTCCCGGTTTAGATGGAAGGTTGCTTTCAACAAGAAGTAAGCACAGTCTTATTAATGTCCTGTTTCAATCCGGTGGAGCTATCGCAGCAAAATGGTCAGCTGTTCGTTTGGCTCAAGCAATGGAAGAGCAAGGCATTTTAGGTGATCCTTTAAAGCATGAATTGCAAGATGTGAAAGTTTGGTGGCTTATTCATATGCATGATGAGCAACAAATGGCTTGTCATCCTTCGCTACTTAAGGTTAAGGTCTTCGGTTCAGAGCAAGAAGCTAAGGACTCTTTGGTTGAAGGCTGCAGTGCAATTGGTCATGGCTCTAAGGGACCATATGTTGGATTTAAGACACAACCTGTAGAATGCATCGCACAAGGGATTAAAAAAGCTTGCACAGAGTTGAAACTTCGTGTAGACTTAGGCTTCGAATGGATTCCGGGTAAAAGTTGGGGGCAATGCCACTAAGAAAGGATTAAACATGGATATCATTAAACGATTGAGAAATAATTTACAACCACAAGGAACTGCTCCTGTGGTAAGATTGCATCTAGCAGGTTATGGAATGTTTGACAGTAATTTCGTATCAGGTTGCATTGATGATCTTGAAAAAATTGTAATACGAGCAGAATTGGGTGGAGTCCCATCTAATTTAGAAAAGTTAGCGTATCAATTGTTGCTAGATTCTGCACATATTGATTTAAAATACGAACGTGAGCGTGAACAATGGTTAAAGGAGAATACATGAACGAACGAATTAAAGAACTTGCAGAGAAAGCTGGTAGTACTCATAAGCAAAACCTTGGTGTATACCAATTCTATGCTGACGAACTAGAGAACTTTGTTAAGTTAATTTTGCAGGAATGCATCAAAGAGATTGAACCTGATGAAGAGTGGCGAAGAGATGCTTCATGGGGTTATCTTGGTGGTGAAGAGGGAGTAACACTGTTAGACGCCGCAATAATTACAATTAAAGAGCATTTTGAGGTACAATCATGAGTTACGGTGGATTACCAATGTGGGTATACGAAGCGATCTATGAGCATGACCTTGCACAGATGCAATGCTGCTTTGAAGATGAATGGTTTGCTGGTACATCTAAGATGCTACCTGAGCATGTAATCAGTATATCAAAAGCTACTTTTAAAACACACGATAAAGGAGGATGGAATCATGCACCATTACAAGTACGATAAAGAATACCAGACGCTACAACAGTTTGATGCAAACGGTGTGCTACGATCTAGCATGTCTATGCCACAAAGTGATCTGAATGAATTAACTAGATTGAACATCAAAGAAAATATTTTAAGAAATGTTGACTTGGAAGTAAAAACTGATGTATAATTAAGCTTAAGCGACTGTAGCTCAGTGTATAGAGCAGCAATTTTCTAAATTGCGGGTCGTAGGTTAGAATCCTACCAGTCGCACCATTTTTAAGCTTACGAATGAACCGAAAGGTTGCCAGCCTCGATGCCTTTGTACTTACTCGCAGATGATTCTAGATACATCTAAGCTGTGATAGTCGCAAATCAAAGGATTCGTAAGCTTAATCTATAAATTAGTCCCGATCCTCTGCAGAGTTTCAAATCCCTAGAAACAATGCACGATGCGAGGCAGGTGTAAGTCCTGTCGTTAAAAACAGATGTACAATTGGTGATGTACACTGCGGATTTCTTGTCACCTGAGAACTGTCGTTCAAAAAGCGTAACGAATAATAGGAGTGAAAACTTCTACGGGAGCGAAAAGACACTATAATACTGGTTTAGGGGCTGGTAGTTATAGTAAGAGATAAAAGGGATGGTGGTGTGTCAGATTAACAAACGAGTGCTTCCCACATGCAGGAGTTGTGTTAGTATCTCTTACTATAACTAAGGAGTAATATGAAAAACCTACTGATTGGTTCTCGTGCATTGGAATACTGGAGTCCTGACTTCAAGTGCAAACCTAATGCTGATTGGGACATTATTAGTTTGCATGAAATCAAAGATGATACTAAACGCATTGAGCATCATGCTTTTAATGCACTAGGTAGCTCTGATCTGCAGCGTTATGCTTCTGAGCATACGATTAAGATTGCAGGTCAAGTTGTGCATATCGTAAATCCAATTGGACTGACGATTATCAAACGCAGTCACCTATGGCGTGATCTAAGCTTTCAAAAGCACATTACGCACTACCATAAGCATCTTGCAAAGTATCGTGCAGGGTTTAAAGAAGTTGATGAACTTATCCTTGAGAACAGAACAAAGCTAACTATGGCAGCTTATCCACAAGGTCATCCAAGCTTGAAAAAGTCAGTTAAAGACTTCTTTGATGACTATGTTGAGAAGAAATACAATCATGATTATTTGCACGAACTTGTTGCGTATCACGACAAACCGTTGTATACTCAGCTTCAACGTGATTCAAGTAGTGCATGGTGCGACAAAGACTTATGGGATAAGTTATCAACTGCAGATAAAATCAAGTGCGTATCTGAAGAGGCACAGGTCATTGCAATCGAGCGTTTTCTTGTACCAAGTAACTGGAACTATGCACCAAGACATGCTTATCTCAAAGCACTTGATAAAGTATGCACTACATTGTGCAGTGGTTGGTTTAGAGATTTTGCGATAGATAATTATCCTGAAATCTTCAATTTATGTGATACAATAAAGTTTGACAACATTAGAAAGGAACTAGAACATGGCACGAACTAAGACAGTAGAGCAGCTGACAGTAGAGCAGCAGATTGCTCAGATCGAAAAAGAAGCTGCAGAGAAGATCAAGCAACTTCAAAATGCACTACCTTGGAATAAACGCTTCAAGACTGCATTTGAGAAGTATCTTAAATTAAGCAGTAGTAAGCTTGATATCAATAGTTACATGCGTGGAAATCCACCGGAAAGTCACGTTGTGCATGAAATCAATGATTGCTTACGTGAAGTTAATCTGAGTGTTAAATACCACTCAGCTACGTTCGATAGCACTCTTTACAATGAATGCGTATTTAATATTGATAATTATGATTTAACTGAGTATGCCGTGTATACAATCTTTGAAGTCCTTGAAGGTAAAGAAATTCTTGGTTACGTTCAGATCAATTGCCAATATTCATCGTATAATGGTAATGAGTACAGCAACTTCTATTTTGTAAAGCCAAAAGAAGTAACTTGTACTATCTTTAATGCTTATAACCCTTGAAAGGAAATCATATGTTAAAAGATAAAATTGTAGCTTTGCTTGCAGCAGTTGATACTGAAGTGCTCAGAGAGTTCTTCAACTGCGAGGTTCAAGCTAAAGAATGGGATTGGGATAGCGACGAAGTATCAGCTTTTCGTAAAGTACTTACAGATGAAGGTATTGAATTCGAACAATCAGATCGTTACGGTGGTGAAGATCAAGGCTCTGATTACTGGTCTGTATATTCATTTACAAATGGTATGGAAGCAGTATTTATTAAGTTTGATGGTTGGTATGCTTCTTATGAAGGATCAACATATGATAGCTTCTATGAAGTACAAGCTGTAGAGAAAACAATCACTGTATTTGAAAAGAAATAAAGGAGTAGATATGACGCTTAAAGATACTTTAAAAAGCATTATTGATCAGTTATCTGACTGTGATAAAGAAAGCTTCATGGATGGCTATGGGCCAGAGGAAGTATTTGATAATCAACTAATCACTGTAAAAGAAGTAGATAGTTACGGTGGTGAAGATATGGGTTCAGATTACTGGTCTGTGTACTCATTTACCAAAGACAATGAAGAAATCTTTGTTAAATTCTACGGTTGGTATGCAAGTCATGTAGTTTCAGAATACCGAGGATACAAGTTCGTAGCTCCAAAACAGAAAACAATTACTGTTTACGAATAAGAAAAGCGACAGTAGCTCAGTGGTTTAGAGCAGGGTTCTCATAAAGCCTTGGTCGGGAGTTCAATTCTCTCCTGTCGCACCAAATAAAGTCAATTAATTGTTGACACAGAATCCAGAATTTGCTATAATTCTGTTTCGGTTACTACTTCCGTTACAAGTAGAGTCTTTTATTAATAGTCGAAAGGAAATATTATGCAAAAACTAACAGGTATGCTTCTGTATGTATCACTCAACAAACCAGTCAAAGGTTATGTTAAAGCAGGAGAGCCACCAAAACCAGACGAGTGGAAAGCATCTGTAGCTATTTCAGATGAGGATGTTCTAGATGAATACGAAGCATTTGCCAATAAGATTGATGCTAAGACTTCAATCAAGAAGGTAAAAACAGCTGAGTTTGAGGCAATCTACAAAGTTGCACCCCCAGAAGATGCTGGTAAAAACGTATGGGTTATCACACTACGTAAGAGCACAGAGCTAGGTAAAACTGGTAAACCAGTGCCTGATCTATACAAACCAAAAGTCTTTGAGAAAGTTGGTAAGACTCTGGTAGATGTTACAAATAGCAAACTACCTGCAAATGGTTCATACGGTTCAATCAGCATTGATAAGTTTGAGCGAACAAACGGTACAGCTTCTTTGTATCTAAAGAATGTTCTTGTTACTGAAATGATTGAGTACGTACAGGAAGAGTCATCTTATAATCCCGGCGATGAATTTGATGATGAGCCTAAGGCTGAAAAGCCAAAAGCTAAACCTGAGGCTAAAGCTCCAGCAGCTAAACCAAAAGCTCGTGCTAAGAATGAAGAGGTTGAAGACGACGATATTCCTTTTTAAAAATATCTTAGTATCATATCAGCATAAATAAATTGAAAGGTTAACATGACAAAACAAACTCGGGATATTATTACTATCTTGGCTATTCTTACTTTTGCAATTCTTTTGGTCATCTTTGGTCCACTTGCAATTATTTGGTCACTTAATACACTGTTCCCAATTCTAGCAATCCCCTATGGTTTCTTGCAGTGGCTTGCTGTAGTTGTAATGAATCTTACACTCTTTAGTAAATCGGCTTTAACTTTCAAAAAGGATTAATATGAATCAAAAAGAAGTAATCGCAAAACTAGTTCGTATTTACACTGAAGAGCAGTCTCTGGCTGAAGAGGTTAAAGAGATTAAGGATAGTGCAAAAGAGGCTGGACTTGACGCCAGTATCCTATCTGCAGTAGCTAAAGCTATTGTAAAGGGTAAGGTAGATGAACTCAAAGAGAAATCAGATGAAATTCTGAAAGCTATTGAAGTAGCTCGTAGTTAATATAAAGCCCCTTGGTTAATAGCCTTGGGGCTTTTTACATAAGGACAAGCATGAGTAAAAGATTATTAATCGTAGACGGTGATTTAGTAGCATACAGACATGCTGCAGCTGCTGAGAGTAGAACAATCATTGCAAAGCATTTGGACTCAGGCAGAGAAAAAGAGTTTAAAACAAGAACAGAACTAAAGAAGTTCTTAAAGGATAAAGGCATGGAGTTCAAAACTGAAGACTATGCAATCACTGATCTTCAGCATCCTTTGGATATTTCATTTGCACTATCTACAGTAGATCAAGCAATAGCTAAATTACAAGAAGTAACTTGGTGCGATGATGTTGAGATTTATATTGGCAGTGGTAAGACCTTCAGACATGCTCTAGCATTACCTACACCTTATAAAGACAATCGAGCAGATAACATTAGACCTGTGCATCTAGCTGCAGTTAGAAGTCACCTCAGACGCAAGTACAAGGCTAAGGTTGTAGATAACGGTTTAGAAGTTGATGATGTGGTAACGATACGTGCTTATGAATGCCTCCAGAACGCTCAGGAAGCCGTGTTAGCAAGCGTAGACAAGGATAGCTACCAATGCCAAGGAATTGCGCTCTATAACTGGCTTGCTGCTGATCCAAAGATTGAGTTGATTCCTGATGTTGGTCATTTACGTAAAGACAAAGATACTGTAAAAGGTGATGGACTTATGTTCTTAGCCTTTCAAGTACTTGCAGGAGACGCCGCTGATTGCTATAAAGGTTATGAACTGTCAAAGGTTAAGTACGGTCCAACCAAAGCTATGAACGCTTTGAAGGATTGCACTACTGAACAAGAGATTTTAAAGGTAGTTATCAGTGAATTTAAACGCCTGTATCCTGAAGCTTTTGAATACACTGATTGTCATTCAGTAAAGCACGATGAAGCCGATTGGTTTGATATGCTAAATCTTTACTGGCAATGCGCTTATATGAAACGCAGTTGGGATGATCCTAGTAGCTTTATGAACTATGCAATGCAAAGAGGAGTTAACCCATATGAATGAAGATGATTTAATTTATCGCTTGAGAAAACGAGCAGAGATTCGCAGGAGTATTCAATCTAGAAAATCAGTGCAAGAGGGTAAGCCTGATCGCATTGCTGATTTACTTGAAGAAGCTGCAAATGAAATCTACAGGTTAGAGAATCTACTGATTGAAGCAGATGATGCAATTCATAGATTAGAACGCAGGCTAGACACAGATGACTGTTGACCTGTATAATGCAGCTGATGTAAAGAACACAAGAGAGCATCTGTATGCTTTACAAAAAGGATGCGATCCAATATTAAAAGAACAGATCAAACTCTCAGATGCAGTGCTTGATCACGATCACAGTACTCAGCATTGCAGGGCAGCTTTGCACAGACAAACAAATGCGTTTGAAGGTTTGTGCTTCAATGCTTATAGACGATGCTTACAATGGGTGACTGATAAACCTCTTCCAGAAATCTTAAGGGGTTTAGCAGATTACCTTGAGAAGGACTACAGTAAAAATCCTTATCACAATGCTTGGTTAAAAAGAGTCACTACTGACTTTAGACAACTTAAGGCAGAGCATCAAAAGAAAGTTCTCGTTGAGCTTGATACCAAAGAAGGTGCTAACTCAACCGAAAGATTGAACTTATTTAAGAAAGTGCTATTGACAAAAGAGCACGGGTATGATAAGATTCGCAGCATCATAAACAACGCAAAGGATAACTAATGCAAGTATCAGAAGTTAAAAGGAATAGTTGGTGGGGTGATGGTTATACCCCTGAAATGAAAGACTTAATTGGTCGTACTTTTACAGACATTATCTGTGAAAACGAAGAATTGATTCTAAAGAACAATAAAGAGTGCTTTACTTTCTATCACGATCAACAATGCTGTGAGAATGTAAGCATTGAGAGTATCACTGGAGATTTAAATGATCTGTTGAACTCTCCGATTTTATTTGCAGAAGAATCAAGTAACGATGATCCTAATGCAAATGAATCAGGTACTTGGACATTCTACAAACTTGCAACTGTAAAAGGTTGGGTTGATATTCGTTGGTATGGTACTTCAAACGGTTATTATAGTGAAGGTGTAAGTTTAAGCTATGAGGTGTTATCATGAAAATTAGGATTATTAATTGCAGCAATAGTATTCTTTGGTACAATAAACACATTGGAAAAGAATTCGAAGTAAAATTCGTTGAAGATGAAGCTTACTGGACTAGAGAAGTTGATGGTGTATTTAATGCACTAAATTGGGTTTATAAGCATGATGCAACAGTAACGGAAGGAAATGTAGAATGAAATATTCAGATGTAATTGTAGAGCAAGTCGTGAGAATGACAGGTGCAGGTGCTAGTAGCCGTCAAGTTGCAGAGAAACTTGGTATTGGTAAGAGCACAGTAAATGATATTTGGAATCGCTGGATTGCTAATCCTAAACCTTTCTATAATCCAAATGCAGTAGCATTTAATCAAACAGAAGGACCAAAGATTTTAGTATTCGATACTGAAACAAGTTGTCCACTGGTATTTGCATTTGGTCGTAGAAAGCAATTCATCAACGACAAAGCAATCTATAAAGAAGGTGGTCGAATTCTATGTTTTAGCTACAAATGGTTAGGTACAGATAAAGTGCATAGTCACTGGATGACACCTCAAGAAATTGAAGACAATGATGACAGTCGCCTTGCTTGTATCTTATTTGGATTGTATGAAGAAGCTGATGCTGTTGTAGGATATAATCTACAAGGTTTTGACGATAAAGTTGTGCAAACCAGAGCTTTAGCCTGCGGTCTAGGTAAACTACCATCTGTTAAAAAACTTGATCCTTACCTGCAAGCTAAGAAAAAGTTAAAACTACCAAGCAACAGTTTAGATAACGTATGTGCTTATTTTGGTTTACCTCAAAAGACAGCAACAGGTATGGAACTATGGGCAAAAGTTCAATCTGGTGATGAACAGGCAATGAAAGACATGGTTTCTTATTGCGAGAATGATGTGCTAGTTCTTATCAATGTGTACAATTTACTGCAGGGACTTGGAAATGTGAATACAGATTACAATGCCGCCTTGTACTACAATGACAATATTGTGCGCTGTAGAACTTGTGGTAGTACTGATGTAGAAGTGACAGGTCGCAATGTTACAACTTCAGCGAGTGTATTTGAAGAAGTTCGTTGTAATGAGTGCGGTAGTGTACACAGAATTCGAACATCAGACACTACAAAAGAAAAGCGCAAAAGCTTGTTAGTTTGATCAAACCTATGCTACAATAGCATTTGACAATTTGAGTTCACGCCCCGGTTAATAGCCGGGGATTTTTTACACCTATTTTAAAGGACATAGTATGCAACCTTGGGTAAAATGGTTAGTCAATAATAACTTGAAGTTTTTAGTGTATCTTGTATGGTTTATTGCTCTACCAGCATTCCTACTAGCATATTTTGAGAATGCAGTGGATGATGCACTTGAAGCTTTAAAAGAAATTAAGAAATTTAAAAAGGATTAATATGACTAACAAAATTGATATTGAATACAACATCAGTGATTTTCAAATGGATTGCTATGCATTCAATGAAGTCGCAAATAAGCACAACCTCTGCAGTCTAAAAGATATTGAGTTTCAGTACAACTTAATCCTAGAGGAAACTAAAGAGATTAAAGAAAAAGGTATTGACTGCAATAATGCAAAAGAGGTTGTAGACGGCGTAGTTGATGTGCTAGTAACAGCACTAGGTCTTGCACAAAAGCTAGAGCATCTTGGTGTAGACATGAATAAAGCGATGCGAGACACTGCTTATAATAACTTAACCAAGTATCCTTCAGATGAACGCACTGCAATTGAAACTGCAATTAAATACGAACAAGAAGGTAGAATTGCTGTTAAAGTAGAGTACAATTCAGAATACGAACTCTTTGTAATTAAAGACATGAGAGACAAAGTTCTAAAACCAATTGGTTTTGAAAGCAATGATCTAAGTAATTGCATCCCTGAAGATTTACTAACAAACGGTTTTAAGGAGGATTGAATATGAATTTGAATAAAATTACCCTATCAGATAAGCGTCAGTACATTGCTGTAGAGGATAATAACTTGGATTATCTGGATTGTAGTCAATGCGCTTTTAGAAACAATGATATGATGTGCAATGAAGCAACTAAGCTTATTAATTGCAGTCATCACGGCGGTTTGCACTTTGAGTTAGTGCAGGAGTACGATCTGCGTCCTGATACAACGCAAATGAAGGAGTTTGTATATGCAACAGACACAAGTGCAACGCAAGCTGTTGGTACTAAGTACGATGAAGATAAGTTGCAATACAGTTTAATTCCTTCGTATGCTCTTGAGCAAGTAGCTAAGAATCTTACAGTTGGTCTTAAGAAGTACAAAGAACGAGATAACTGGAAGAAAGTGCAAGGCGCTGAACAGCGTTATCTAGATGCTCTTTACAGGCACTTAGAGGCGCATAGAAGGGGTGAATTGTATGATGCTGATAGTAGTGCTCCAAACATGCCTCACCTCGCTGCAGTAGCCGTTAACGCTATGTTTCTATTGGAATTTATGCTGGACCCTGCACTAAAGAAAAAGGAGAACAAATGATAGCCTTGCAAGTAATTAGTCTATTAGTATTATTATTCGTGATTGTAATGATCTACGCTTGTACGATTAAATTAATCAACGATCACAATGAACTTCATGCTTTAAAAGATGATCCTGACGATCAAGTTAACCTTGATTTAACAGACAAGCAGTGATATAATAGGACTCCGTTTATTCTGAAAGGTAGTAAAATGAATAATACAAACACAAATAAAAAACCCCGCCCAAATGCAATTGTAGCTTTATGCATTGTATCTGAATCCGAGATTATCAAAATACTGCCAAACTATTCAAGTGAATTTGAAAGCAGGGAGGAAGAATTTAAAGAGTTCCTTTATTCCTTAGGCTTAGATGTTTATAAGCCTTATTTACGGCAAGATGCTTTACAACATCGGAATAGACTGAATGAAATTGTAGTTTGTAGTCGTTGGGTCGGCTCTGAGAGACTAGATGCAGCTTGGATTGACAGTGGTTATGCAAGTCGTGCTGCTGTAGATAAAGCAAGTGGTAGTCGTTTGACAGAAGACATTTACCGAGCTAGGTATGAAACGGAAGATGCTCAAGCTTTACTTGAGTCCAGAGATAAATATTACGTAACAACAGAGGAAGACTGAATGCTAGAAAAATACCTATTACCGATAAATGAACGACAGGAGCCTATTGAGTTTGCAGATCAACAACTAAAGGTCTTTTGGTTACCTGATGAAATTAATGTGTCCAAAGATATTCAAGACGTACTAGTAAACTTTACACCTGCAGAAAAACATGCTGTGATTACTACATTGAAATTGTTCAGTATCTACGAAACCCATGCTGGTTCTGAATATTGGGGTGGACGGTTTAAGAACATGTTTAATGGTGCAGAGTTTCATCGTATGGCTTCGGTCTTCTCTATGTTTGAACTAGCGGTTCATGCACCGTTCTATAACAAGATTAACCAGCTATTGCACATTGATACACCAGAGTTCTATACATCGTATTTGAATGATCCTGTATTGAATCAGCGAGTAGAACATATTGGTGAAATTATTGATCATCCAGATGACTTAATTTCGTTAGCTGCTTTCTCAATGGTGGAAGGTGTAATCCTGTATTCATCCTTTGCATTCCTAAAGCACTATCAGTCTCAAGGTAAGAACAAGTTGATGAACATTGTGCGTGGGATTAACTTTTCAGTCCGTGATGAAAATATGCACTCTACTGGTGGAGCTTGGGCTTTCAAGTACAAGCTAGAGCAGCTAAAGCAAGAGTTATCACCTGAAGCATTTGAGTTACATAAACTAGCAATTGAAGCGCAAGTTCGATTAGTTGCACAAAAGCTTTATGAGCATGAATGCCAGATTATTGCTAAGTTATTTGAGCAAGGTGAAATCAAAGGTATCACTGCACATCAACTTGAGAACTTTGTGCAATCAAGAGTAAACGAATGCTTAAAGCAGTTAGGCTTTGCAAAAGAGTACGATGTACAATATAACCCCATAAGTTCATGGTTTTATAAAGGCATCAATGACTATACTTTTAATGACTTCTTTAGTGGTATGGGTAATCAATATCATCGTAGTTGGGACAGTGCGGATTTCGTATGGAAAAAGGAGAATGTAAATGAGTAAAGTTGTAAATAAAAATTGCATTGAATTGCGTAAACATGTAAACGGTGATTGGGTTCAAATGATCATTAATCATCGTCTTGTTTTTGAAGGTCATTCTATTCCTGATTTTATTTGGTTAGATGTACTAGCAGATACAAACTTTGATGTTTCACAAACCGAATATGGTGACGAAGAGGAAACAAATGAGTAATATTTATAAAGAACTAAGTGAAGAGCGTAAGAACCTACAGGAGCAAGGATTAGTCCCTCAGTGGTATACAACTGCAGGATATCAAATGTTCAAAGATAAGTACGAGTATCAAACTGAAGGTCGCTCTGTACGTGGGCAGTTTGAAAGGAT
>ERZ1034363.1085-NODE-1085-length-16346-cov-4.979409_pt1 | contig 16346 bp, 14 predicted proteins | sample MGYA00520616_ERZ1034363 | MGnify/ENA primary metagenome ERZ1034363 (study PRJEB33736, sample SAMEA104284506) | Azolla filiculoides | biome: Urban; feature: Water surface; material: Ditch water | place: Netherlands | collected 2015-10-28 | depth 0-0.1 m ...
ATCCAATTCCATTTGATTTAATATCTTATTCTGCAATGGTCTCATCCTCCAACACCCCTTTCATTTATAAACTGGATTTTTCTCCAGAATACAGCTATAATCATTATAGCATTTACATTGAATTTATATGTCTGTCCACGGAATAAGTTTATTGATGGGTTGTTAAGTGTATTTGGTGAATCTGCGTTGAATACAAACGCATGCTCATCCGTTGTGACATCATATTCGCTTACAATATTAGCATTTTTTCCATTAACAGGAACTGACAATGGGCCGTTTGGTTCCCAGTAGTATTCGCGATAGTTAATGAATTTATCCCATGCAATCGGTGGATTCCAAGAATAATGCTCCTGCGATGTAATCAAATCATCGCGCTCTATGTTATTACCAAAGAATTTGAGTTGATTCTTAAAATCAATGTAATCATAAAAGTTTTGGATGTTTCCATTGTCGGTGGATACAACACCAGGCTCTAACTGATATCGACTACGCAGTGAGTTGTCTGAATCCAAATAGATGTCAGTACCTCGGAAGGTTTTACCATAGCGACGACCTACGTATCCGACAGTCTTTTCTAAAAGACCAGGCTGTACGAGTGGGTCAACCACGGCTGACATGAATTTCTTATTAGCATCGGTTTTAAAAATACCAGGTAATAAGTCTTCAGTTCTTCTAATTGGGAGTTGGCTTTTTGGGTATAATTGGTCTGTCATGGTTCTTAATAGGTCGTTGTTGTGATTGCAGTTGAAACTGCTCTTACTTCGGTTGCTGAAATTGCTGATACCACATCTATATTATCAACGGTTGCCCCGCTAATTAATATTTCATCATGCTTACTCTGAATCTCAAATAAACTACCGAATACCTGATCGGTTTGTCGTGGTACAAGGACAATGTTACTGATATCCGGCGACACCGCATTCAATATATAAGTAGTTAGCTCGGTTAAAAAGAATCGATCACCGAAATCCCAATACGCAACATTAAAGAATGTATTAATCGCAGTGATAATACGAACTTTAAGGTCATTGTCATTGATTGTTTTGTTTGGATTTTTAACTACTTTGAATTGGCCCTGTAGTTTTGGGTCTGCCATTGCACCAAATAGGATTTTATATTTCACCGGATGGTAAATTATCTCATCACTGATTGATTTTATCGCATTCAATTTAGATCCAAAATTGATTCTGAGCATATCGCTACTTGGTGGCGTTGGTTCTATCAATGAACCGCCAGCCAGAAATGTTCTAAACGCATCGTCGTATGCTCGTGTCATGATGGAAATATCCATGATATTACTAACACTTGGGTCTATTCTTCTATTTGAACTCGAGTTGTGCAAATATTGAAATTTCAATCCAGAACGACCAATATTAGCTTTGTATGTACTTGCCATAGTTAATGTTGAAGTAACATTATCAACGCGTTTCAAATAATCTTCTGCTTCCGAATAGAAATAGACAAGCTGACCATCCAAATACAAGTTTTTAGCTTCACCATCTATAGTCTCAGTGAATTTGAAATTACGTTCACTATCCATTACAACAATTGGCTCTACCTTGGTGTCAATCAATTCAAACACCACACTACCAGCCCCATCTTGTACTTCTTTGAAGAACAGATAATTACGAGTAATATCTTGCCCAACAATCATTTCAAATGCGTCTGGGTTATCAATCACACCATCACTATCACTGTCACTAAATGCAAGTTTAACTTCAACATTACTTTCATATCCATCGTCGTATTGAACTACATCACTAATTTCAAATGGAACATCGGATTTTAACTGTGTTGCTAAATCACTAGCGGTATTAATACCTAGCACTTTAATTGTATCTTTAACAACCTTGCCAAGTTGGTCATTGTACCGCTTCTCGTGCGAATCAAAATAGAATCGGTTCTGTGCAACACTACCAAATACATAGTCCAATCCTCTTATTCTTACCGAATAATTATCAGATTCCTTTACAAATGCAATCATCCACGAAGCATCTACATTAGTATTGGATGTGTTTCCTGTATTTTCTAAACTAAAATTGCTCGTCAAATCAATATTAGATGCCAGTATTAAATGCCACGCTGAGTCATCAATCGAATATCGCAACCCAAAATTTAGGTTTTGATATGCTTGATTGACCATCTCAGTTTCCAAAGAAATAGGTAAATCATTTACGAATTTTGGAACAACTTGGTGTAATATAGCGCCGTTTGGTATAACATCGTTGAATGATATCGCTCCCATTCCATTAGCAAGCACACCTAGTCCAGCGTTTGAACCGTCACCTACAATTCTGATAACTTTCGCCCATATTCTATCGGTCTGCGAAACATCTGATAGATTAAGGTCTTCCAACTTCCCATTCTTAAAAGCCTTACCAGTGGGTGGTATGAATTTAACCATCGCTCCATGTGAAATATAGGAAAAATTACCAGTGCCGTATGATTGGCCAACCTTTTTAATTTCCGAATTTGATTGGAAATACAAATACCCAGTTGACAAATTGATGTCAGTGGTGTTTAAAACCCAGTTGGTTGGCGATTCCGTATCAAATAGCTTTTTGTTATACCTTGTAAAATAGAAGTTATAAACGTCAGTACCGGCTAATGCAGATTCTACCGAACTTCTAATAAAGTTAATGATGTCAAGTTTATTGTTGTACTTGAATGATAACGCTCGCTCAGTAGCTTCTTTATAGATAAAACCATCATCAGCAAATACATTTACCGAACTGTACTTTCCACTGACATCAATGATTTCAAAATTTCTGGAGATGCCACTTGATGTTCTATTGACTGCTTTAATTTTTAAAATATCTTGTGAACTGGCAAGAGGTGCTAAATTGTAATCTTCACCTGTTATCATACGATTTTGTGTATAATAAGTAGCAGGTGCATTGGTTCTGATACTATCAATACTTTCGGTTGCAGATGCATTTGAAACCGTTGACTGCAATGCCAGTCCGATAGTCACTGTATGTGCAGCACCAGCCGAATTGATGTAAGGAACTGCAATGTTTATACCAGTCATTTCGGTTGGTGAAACTGAATAGGTAAGACCATTACTTACTCGGTAGAATAATCTAAATTTACCTTGTGGTAGGTTGCCATAAACGCCATCTGAAAATACCAAATCAATCGCGTCATTCGTTTTTGTGGTAATACCATATATGTTTCGTATGTTTCTCGATATACTATTATACGCAATATTATTACCGACTAAATTATCAACTTTTGCCCATTGATTTGTCTGGACGTTCGTTGAACTCAATCCAAATAACCACACGTCATCGTTGTTAATATTAATAGTATCAACTGCAACTTTTTCATTCGTAGTTGGTACGTCAATTGAAAAATCAGCAAGTTCTAAACTACCTTGTTTGAACATCATAAAGAACCCAGAATCAGTGCTACTCGGGCCACTACCATCATTTCGGTAAACAAAACCCAATTGATTACCAGCAACCGGTGGTTCTTCATAAATCGATTCACTGTTCTTGAATGCAGTGCTAACAATTTCGAATGTCATATTACGACCTGCTACTGACTTAGTGTACGAATAAATTGGTACATCAGTGGTTACAGTATTGAATTTATATTGGTCAGTCGTTACACCACCAATGGTCGCGGTTCCTTGGCTACGACCAAATTCAGTATTTGGTGACATTGCTGCATTCAATACTAGAATGAATTGTTCATACCAATTTGAATTAGTTGGGTCATTCCAGGTAATATGTTGCTGGGCTAAATTTTTTCCATTACTGTCTAAAATTTGCTCAGAGGTGGTCACCGAAGTAAACTTCAACAAGCCGTTAGCTGCTATATTTCTCTTAGGCTGGTAACTCAGCATCCGTGCGATTCTTAACACACTTTCTTTTCGTTCAGCCAGTTCTAAGAAGTTTTCACGACTTGCCAAATCGATTCTAAAAGATAACGATTGGCCCAAAAAGGCAATTGCATCTATCAATGCCATATACTCAGACGATTCAATGTAGTCGTTGAAATCTTCTGGGTAGTTTTCACGAATATAGGTAATCATTACCCTGCGTAAATTTTCAAAATCATATGATTTGAAATCAGCATTCTTAAAGGTTTGGTATATTCTAGTCCAATCCTCGTTTAGTATTAGATCGTTTTGGCGTGTGGTCGTAGTCATCTGTACTCCTTGAATGACTATATTTAGCCGACTTTTTGCCCAGTTTTTAGACTATGATTGCATTGGTTTTATCAAAATTCAAGGTCATCTGCTCATTGACATTAAATGGGAGGTATGTTAACTCAACTGCTACTTGGATACCCATGTCGGTTGATGTTATTGATACCCCATTAACCTGCATTCTTGGATCATAATTTACAATTGCTTGAACATCATCAGATATGATTTTCTTCGTTCGTTCTGTCATCGGTTCAAATAACATATCCCATATCACAGTACCAAATGCTGGATTTTCTAATTTTTCGCCTTTGCGGATATAAAAGTGGTTGATTAAATCTTGTTTAACCAAGTTAATATCGTATACCTGCGTGTTATTTGAATTATTTAAGGTTGTGAATCCTTTGTACACAAAAGACCCATTGTTTGCATCACCAATCGATGCTGTATTCGTTGCAACCGTAGTTTGGTTGTATAATTTACTCGCCACGTTTTTTACCCTCTTTCGATATATCAGTTTTATCTGGTACAACTTTAGTTGGATCTAAATTTTCATGCATCGACCATGGTTCATGCATCGGAATCCTTCTCAGAATACTCTGAAACGGTTTCTTAGATTGATATCTATCAGCTTTCCAAGCATTACCGGAACTCGTTAATGGATTATCATGTATCTTCAATGGAACCGCTGGGTTCGCTGCCGTGGCATCTATGCCATTCATGTGAATTTGATCAGCGGTTACAACCAGATTCCCACCACTTTTGATATGTGTGGTTGTACCAGCTGTTATCTTGTTGGATGAGCCGGTTGCAATATCCAAGTTGGTTGCAGTTGTTATTTGCCCATTCGCACCAATGACGATACTAGTGTTACCAGCACTTTCTAGGTGAATGCCACCCAATCCAGAATCAGCACCAGCACTTAAATTGAAATTTCTACCAGCTTCCATATTGATGTCACGGTCTGCTCTAATATTCAAATCATTCTCAGTGTGGATTGAAATAGAATCATGTGAATAAATGTCAATTTTTCCATTACTCGTTAATTCAACCCAAGCAGTCCCACGAGCATTCCCAATATAAATCAAGTCTTCGGAATTGTGCATCAATATCTGATGTCCTGTTCGGGTTCTTACTCTAAAATATTCATTATATGGTATAGTCGAGTCGCCTTTCTCCCCTTTAATAACGTCAACGTATTTCATTGGTCCGGTAGAAGCCGGTGTTTCTCGAACAAGTCTGTCATGCCCGTCATCCATTACAAATTGGGTTCCTCCAAGTCTGCTCACTGGAATCGCAGCAGTGGTTTGACTTTGATTTGTCCCAATTGGTGATTTCTTCGCTCCTTTTCGCCGGTCGAATGGTCCTGGCGTTGATATACCAAATACCATACTAGGTGCTTCTCGACGACTTGAACTATCGGTAACTCCTCGAATATCATCTTCTAAAAGACCTTGTTCTAGGTAACAAGCTGCCATTGGATGAAGTGGTTTCTTTATTTTTTCAACATCCATCTGTTGATCTTTGGAATTATTACGTCGATTAACTTCACCAACGGGTAATGGTTTTTTTGTATCGTATGTACCGCTGTCATTTTTATCCATATCAACCGATGATGAACCTGCAATAGCTGGTACCATATTATTAGCAAATCTGGATGGTACGGCAGCAAACCAATATCCTTGCGAAGCATCACCATCAACGAATACAACCAATACAGTAACGCCCACATCGGGAGGTACAAACCACATACCGTAACTCTTTTGCGTGTCATTATACGCATCCAACGTCGTACTTTTATCAGCGGTGTTTTGCCCCATTTGTTCGAAATTTGTATATCCAAAAAACGGCGGTGCGTATTTGACAACATACGATTGTGATTTATTACCCACCTGGTTTGCCTGGGTTTTCAGTAAGGTAACCTCCAAACAACCCATCAGTGTTGGATCGAGATGGTTTATTATTCTTGCCGCGTATATACCGGTCCCAAGTTTCGAATTTTTAACGGCACTCGCCGATGGTCTTGTGTGTTCTGCCATAGATATCTTCTAATTAATTATCGTGGTGCGGTTCCAGTAACAACATATTCTGAAATCACTTGTTTGTGTCTATTTGGATCTGCTTTTACCTCATAGTTTGTCTCTAGCATCTTTTTAGCACGCTCTCTATCTGCACCTTCTTTATACCGGCTAAGTTGTTCTTCGCTAACCGGAGTTGATGCAGGCGGTGTTGGATTATGCCATAATCCTTGGTTCATCGTCGAACTTGGTTTTTCATCACCAGATATTTGCATAATCGATGACGTATCCTCTGGAGTTTGCAATTTACTAGGATTATTCTGATCAGGAAATAACATCCTAACGCCTGACAACTTTTGTATAAAAGTCCCACCTTTGAATATACTCTCGCACTTGGTAACCCTATATATCCCACTATATGGATGTTCTTTACCCATTGGATCCGTAGAAAATTGATATATTCCCAAATCTTCACGCAAATCTATCGGTGATCTAAAACTAAGATACATGTATATTTCACCATCCTGATAATTCATGGTATTATCTTTAGTTCGTTGTTTATTCGCTTCTTCCGACGGTGAGAAGTAATTTGCATATCCATTATCAATCAACCAAAATGGATCTCCCAAAATCTCAATATTAGCCTTGATTATATCACCGCTACTACCAGACAAAAACGATTGTTGAAATGCCTTGGCTATTTGATATTCCGTGGTAGCGATACCAGGCCCACCAGATGCTTCATTCATCAAAGAAACATCGCGTTTTACCCTTGGTCTCAATGATGTCGAGGCTCCTTGTGATGACCCAAGTTGCAAATTAGATTTTTTGTACAATTCCTCTGCAACCCCGGATTGATCTGGATTCGCACCGCCCTTTGCAGTATCTTTTTCTGGTGATGGATTTATACCAATAAAGAATAGATTATTGATATCAATATCAAACTTGATAACATCTGTATTTTTCCCAGTGTATATATAGTTGTACACTTTGGATACCTGTTTACGAATTGCGTCGTACCCTTCTGGTTCAGATTTTGGATTAGAATTTATCAATGAATGTACCTGATACGGTCTTATTCTAAACGTGAACTTCTTCGCGTAATCACCAATCAATGGATCCAAATCTAGCAATTCAACCTGAATATCTATCATGAAATGTTTTATCATCCCATTTGTTTTGTTCTTCGGGTCTAAACTATTCTTCGTATAATCAGAACTTAAAATAATCTGAGATATAATGTCAGTTAATCGTTGTTCTGATGGGAATTGAAATGATCTGGTCGATGCGTCTATTTGCATTTTTGCCATATCAACAACCCCAGATTTTGCATCATACCCTTCACCAGTAGGTGTCATTGGAACTGTACCACCACTGCTTTGCGTGAAGTTAAATTTCGATTTCCCAATCTCGTTCATCAATGGATCATTGAATTCTTTTGATTTCTTATCGATGGTGACTGACTGTAACGACGCCTTCGGATTTGATGTTGCTGATCCACCTGAGCTGTTTCTAGTATCACCCGTACCACGAGCTAATGACGTGAATGAAGCTGCATCAGGCGGGAATTGTATATCATAGACATCAACAACCCCGATACGCTTTTCTTTTAACATCGATTGTTCTAGGTTATTCAATGCCGCAACTAGACTATCTTTTCCAGATTTTAATATCTCCGCAACAGTTCCCTCTGGACCAGCATGTAACTGTAAATCTCGGAATGTTGTATTGTACACACTACTATACCCAATGTCATTATATGGGATTGCAGTTACTTTATACTGACTACCAGCTTCTGTTACTTTGAACTTAACGGTTTTCAGATGAAGTGTAAAGAATTTTGGTTTTATAATCGATAATGACGTACCATCTTCATCAAATCCTTGAAAATCCAGTCTTAAAACAAACGGGCATCCAATGTAGTTTTCATACCCAGCTTTAATCGCAGCATTTTGCAAACTTTCAAGAAGAATCCCCATCGAATATGGTTCGTATACGTCAAATGAAATATTCAACAAATTGGAATTACCAACTTGTTGATCAGGCGCTATTGATGAAGACATCACAAAATTATCAACATAGTATTCTGGTGTTCCGTTGTAAGTATTAACACGCTGTGAATCAAATCTCCCAGCTGATGAAAATACTACAAATTTCTGAAAATCTGCTGGACTATTTCTATATGATAACGGGTCATTGAATTGAGATGGTGATACGCACGCAAGTGTCCACAACGCACTACACGTTGCAAAATTCTCGAGAACATTCGTTACTTTCCCAGGGAAAACTGCTTCTTGATTCACCGTTTGACCAGGTGGTGGCGTTTTTGTCGCCTTTGGAGTTTCGGTTGATTGAGATTCGAATGTAGGTGTTATTCTGTTTGCGATACCTTGTGCGATATTTGATGGCACTGGCACATTAGCAGCCGCTTGCTTTGGTGGTAAACTCAACGGCATTGGTGTAATAGTCACCGAGCCTGGCTCACCTAACCCAATTGTTACTGTCATTGTTAGATTCCCAAGTAATAGTTTAAATTGCTTTTCTTTGGAAGGTAAATTGAAACCCCAGGAACAAAATCATAGATAGGGTCTTTTATCACATCCATATTTCGTTGGACAAAAACCCACCACAATTTAGGAGTTCCATACAAATCATATGACAACAAATCTGGTCGGTTTTTATATTGCGCTTCTAATACATACAAATGATCGTCTGATTCCGCTGGTACCGGAATCATTTCCATTAACTCAAGATACAATGAGTTTTGTGGTGTTTTACTCCATGGTGATAATTTAGAATATTCAGTCATTATAAATACCCAATTCCTTTTTCTGTTAATGTTCTACCAGCAGCGTAATCATGCATGCTAAATTGCCTAATAGTTGTTCTGTTGTAAACTGGGCTAACCACCACGGTAATTGTGCTAATAATAGGAACCCAGGTGGATGTTTTAAATGCGTCGCATCTAATATAATTAACATTATCTTTCAAATCAACGCTGAATGATTTAATAACAACCGGAATTGAATTAAACACACTTCTACCGTAACCGTTCAAGTTACATATAATAGGTGGATTACCAGCATGATCTCCCGTTCCAAAAAACATCTTAGTTGCTGTTTTGAAAAATGTAGTTGCAGCTATCCAGTACGCAGCATCCGTCTCTGTTTCGCAGGTAAATTCACCTGCAATTGTTATTTCTTCAATCTGACTGTTTTTATATGCCTGAAACGCATAATTAGTATGCACTACGTCTGGATTGGTGTACGTGGCTTTTGTCGCAAGAGTTATATTTGGTAAATATGGCCATACCACCCCACCCGTATCCTCCAATCGTTCAAATAGCGGAGAATTAAACAATTCCCACGGTGCATTGATTCTCACTCGCCAATCATTTCTACTCCCTGGTGACATCAGTATCGGGGTTCCAACTTGTGCAAATAATTCAGCACCAGATGGTAAATTTGATGCACGCTTCATACTCAATATATCGTTCAAATTACCAGCAGCGGATGATATTTTTCCAGAAAACGCAGAGAAATCCCCCTGCGCCAATGACCCAGCAGCGGAAATCACGTCGGTAACCCCACCACCGATCGCACCCATTGCACCAGATATCATACCACCTACACCACCGACCGTTTCTGACAACATATTTCCAACCCCTGACACAATCCCAGTCGATGGTACTTCTCCACTTAACGCGGATATGGTATTATCCAAATTCTGTTTTGCTTGAACATTACTAATCCCACTCGAGGTTGATGAAAACACCGGTGTAATTGCATTACTTGCAGCGGTTGCTGATTTTGGTGATAATCCCGCAAAGGATGTCGAATCTAATGGCATAATAAATATCTCCTATACCCTATTTATTCTACAAAATGTATGGTATAATAGGTCTTATATATTCAATTGGAGATTTAAATGGCTGATCACGTCGTACCAAAAGCAAAGTATTTGACAAACAAAGAGTTGTTGAAAGCAATCCACGCAAGTAAAAACACTTTCTGCTCTTATACCAAACCTGAATATGGGTTCTATGACTGCATCGTTACTGATATCGGTGAAATAAACGAAGATACTATCAATGATGCTAAACAAAGCCGTGCTACTCGCCTATCAAGAGCCGCACACGAAAAAGCCCAACTAGAAGCTGGTAAGAAAATACCAGCAATCGAATTCGAAGTAGATTATCATTCTATTTCCGAAAATGAATTGGTATTCAGAATCATGACGTTTGACCACATTCCCCTACAACCAGACCGTAAGAAAACGGTTAAAACTGTTGCTGATGCGCGTGCCAAAGTAAACTTTCCACCATTCCAACACTGGAAATTCAACGAAAATAAAGAATTAGTTTGTGTTGGTAAAAGTCACTGGGATGGCGATGTAGACACTGGTCATTTCAGTATCACCAAAGGTAAAATGTCTAATCTTTTAGGTAAGATGTTAATGAAATTGGCTGATCGGTATTCATCTCGCAGTAATGTTAGAGGATACACCTATATAGACGAAATGCGTGGCCAAGCAATCTTACAATTATCTCAGGTTGCTCTTCAATTCGACGAATCAAAATCGTCTAATCCATTCAGTTTTTACACGCAATGTTGCACAAACGCCTTCTTACGTGTGATAAACATAGAGAAAAGAAATCGAGAAATTCGTGATGATATCTTAGAAAGTGCTGGTTTGAATCCAAGCCATACCAGAATGAACTCGGATACCTATGGAGAACGGGCAAATGATGGTTATACCTGGGTTGATGTTGACTAAAAGATAATCGTCCACTATCCAACATCAGAAAGCCCAGTTAATTCTGGGCTTTTTTAGTTTAATCAGTTGACTTCCATTATCTTTTAGGTACAATACCAGAAACTTAACCCAATTAGGACAATAGTATGAAATTACATCTATTCGATGCACTAATAAGAGAAAAATACGGAGTATCTGTATACGATTGTAATGCAAATTACAACGCCCAACTCAAAGAAATGCGGGAGTGGTGCAGTGCTACCTTTAGTGTGCGAACATACAAACCATCGCTTTCGAACTTCTATTTTTTAAAAGAATCAGATAGGCTGCTGTTCATTATGCGATGGACTGAATAGCCACTTGACAATCAAATACATACAAGATATAATTAACCAATCCTAACTAACCTGAAGAAAACTATGACAGATAATCTTTTTAAGAAAGTAGCAGTATTCACAGACTTACACATTGGTGCTAAGTCAAATTCAACCACCCACAACGAGGATTGTGAACAATTCATTGATTGGTTTATCGAAACAGCAAAGGCTAATGGCTGTGAAGTTGGTATGTTCTTAGGTGACTTCCACCACAACAGAAGTTCACTTAATATCTTATCAATGGATTACAGTGTACGATGCCTTGAAAAAATGGGTGCTGCATTTGAAAAGTTCTATTTCTTACCAGGCAACCACGATTTATACCTAAAAGATCGTAGAGACGTATGCAGTGTTATATATGGTAAGTTTATTCCAGGGATTACGATCATTGAAAAACCAATGACTATCGGTAATGTCACGCTTTGTCCTTGGTTGATTGGTGATGAATGGAAAACTGTTGGCAAGACTGGTGGTAGATATATCTTCGGTCATTTTGAACTACCAGGCTTCTTCTTAAACTCAATGGTTAGAATGCCAGACACTGGTGAGATTCGTAACGAACAGTTCAAACCATACGAACTTGGATTTAGTGGGCATTTCCATCAAAGACAATCGAATGGTAATATCAACTACATTGGTAATGCGTTTCCACATAACTATGCTGATGCTGGTGATGATGCTCGTGGTATGATGATTCTTGAATGGGGTGGTGAGCCGCAATACCTGGCATGGCCTAAACAACCCACTTATAGATCATATAAACTAAGTGAAGTTATCAGTGAACCAGACAAGTTACTCAAAGAAGGTATGCACTGCCGTGTAACCATTGATATTCCAATTACATTCGAAGAAGCAAACTTCATCAAGGAAACTTTCATACCACAATACAATCTTCGTGAGATGCACTTGGTTCCTTCTAAAGCCGATATCAATACTGACTTAGCTCCAGTTGATATTAGTTTTGAAACTGTTGACCATATTGTTATGAGTCAAATTGAATCTATTGATACCGAATCATTCGATAAGAATTTATTAATGGCAATCTATCAGGAACTATGATGAAGAAAAAATCACCAATATCAAGTCAAGAAAATTCATTATTCGATGAGTTCAAGGTCTTATTTCCAACTATCGAAAGACAGTTTAGCATTCCATATCAACGTAGTGGTCGTAAACGCCAGTACCGATATGATTTTAGATATCAAGACAAGATTATCGAGTTTCATGGTGACTTCTGGCATGCGCATCCATTACTATATGCTGAGAACTTTGTACATCCTTACAACAAGAAATCTGCTCTTGAAATTTGGACTGCTGACTACTTTAAGAATCAACACGCCATTGACAATGGCTATTCTGTAATGGTAGTTTGGGAATCTGATTTCAATAACTGCAAACAAGAAGTTGTTGACCGTTGTACGCGTTTTCTGTTAACTTAACCTACTTTTCACTACTTTTAACGACATTATGATAACAATTAAGAATCTAACAGCTAAAAATTTCCTATCTATAGGAAATCAAACACAATCGGTATCCTTCGATAATGGATTATTGACCCTTGTACTAGGCGAAAATCATGATATGGGTGGGGTTGAAAAACGAAACGGCTGTGGTAAGACCGTAATGGTTAACGCATTAAGCTACGCATTATTCGGTTCCGCGCTGACAAATATCAAACGTGAAAACTTAATTAATAAGATAAATGGCAAGAATATGCTTGCCACGGTATCATTCGATAAAGATGGCGTTGAATATCGCATTGAACGCGGTAGAAAACCAAATATCTTAAAGTTTTCTATTAACGGTAGAGATCAAGTGTTACAAGATTTGGACGAAAGCCAAGGTGATTCAAGAGAAACGCAAAAGGCAATCGAAGAAATCTTAGGTATGAAACTTGAAATGTTCAAACATATAGTTGCATTGAACACGTACACCGTTCCATTCTTAGGGATGAAACCGGGTGAACAACGTGAAATCATTGAACAGTTACTTGGTATTACTCAGTTAAGTGAGAAGGCCGATGCGTTAAAAGTATTGGTCAAAGATTCAAAAGATTCCATCGCTGCAGAAAACACTCGTATTACCACAGTTCAAGCATCCAATGACCGCATTCAACAAAGCATCGAAGCCCTGATGCGTAAAGAAAAGTTGTGGAATGAAACCTGTGATAGAGCAATAGTGTCGATCAAGAAGGATATTGAACGGTTAAGTCCAATTGATATCGATGCCGAGATTCAAGCACAGCGAGAATTTACATCATGGCATACCAGTAAGAAAGAACGCGATAGTATTAACTCACTTATTGCGAAACAATCTAATGCAATTGATCGTGAAGAACGGGTTCTCAAATCCCTAGAACAAGAGTTAGTTCACTTAGCAGAACACAAATGTCATGCATGTGGTCAAGAGTTACACGATGACAAACATGAGCAGTTATTAGCTACTAAGAGTGAACAATACCAGACCAGTTTGAAATCCATTGCTTCACATAAAGAAGAATTGGATTTACTTGACCAAGCAATTGTTGCTTTAGGTGAGATTGGTCCTTGCCCAACTGTTAAGTATGATACCCTAGAGCAAGCATTGAATCACAAGAATACTATTGCTACACTTGAAAAGGAATTGGCTGGTAAGTTGGCTGAAACCAATCCGTACTTGGAACAGATTGAAGACTTGAAAACTACTGCTCTTCAAGACGTTTCATGGGATAAAATGAATGAGTTGGTTCGAGTTAAAGAACATCAAGACTTTCTCTATAACTTGTTAACTAACAAAAATAGTTTTATTCGTAAACGTATTATCGATCAGAACTTGGCATTCTTGAATCAAAGACTTTCCGTTTACCTAAGTCAATTGGGTTTACCACACCAAGTAGAATTCCAAAATGATTTGTCGGTATCGATTACACAACTAGGTCAAGATTTAGATTTCTACAACTTATCTCGTGGTGAGATGAATCGGTTGATTCTATCCTTAAGTTGGTCTTTTAGAGATGTCTGGGAGAACTTGTACCAACCAATTAACTTGTTATTCATTGATGAGTTATTGGATTCTGGTTTAGATTCATCTGGTGTTGAATGCAGTATTTCTGTATTGAAACAAATGACTCGTGAACGTAGCAAAAACGTGTTCTTGATTTCGCATAGAGATGACTTAACCAGTAGAGTTAATCATGTTCTAAAAGTTATCAAAGAAGGTGGATTCACCCATTACGCCACTGAGGTTGACATTGTCTAAAAGATAATTTATCTATCACTAAGCCCAGTTAATGCTGGGCTTTTTGTTGTCTAAAAGATAATTGATCTGCGGTAGCATTATCTTTTAGTACAATCCTAAATATTTCTAACATGTTTAGGAGACAAAATGCGTATATACGAACTATTTGAAAATGCAGGTACCTTGTATTTTCATGCAACTGCTTCAGAATTTGAAGATTTTTCACATCGACATACTGGGTCAATTGGCTTTTACTTTACCGAAGATTATAACGAAGCCCTCCGATATAAGACTAGTCACCGAAGTCAAAATGCCAGAATTATCGCTGCACATTTAGAATTGGGTAAAGTTGCACCACCCGATATAGTATCAGTTGCAGTTCAAAAATCATCGGGTGGCAATCCAAGAAAACAAATCCGCGAAATGTTGCAAAACCAAGGGTATGATTCGATTGTTCGTGGAACAAAAGAAACAATCGTATTTGAACCAGAACAAATTCACATTGTAGACCACAATTACCAACCAGATAAATAGGTTCACTACTAACTACTATTAAGTGAACCTACCATGACCAGCAAATCAAAAAACAAAGGAAATTCTTGGGAAAGAGACATCGCAAATCACCTATCCGCTTTATATGATACCAAGTTCATACGCACTCCTGGAAGTGGTGGATATGTGGGTGGCCAAAACTCTCAAAGAAAAACAGTACTAGACGCTGGTCAAATCCAAGGTTTCAAGGGTGATATCATCCCACCATCTGAATGGGTTTCATTTAATTGCGAAGCCAAGAACTATGCAGATTTTCCGTTTCATCAATTATATTCAGGTGAAGTCAAACAGCTTGAAACTTGGCTAGGTCAATTGATGCAAGTTGCAGATACAAATGACTTGAACATCCTTATGATTAAAATCACACGTAAAGGAAAATACGTAGTGGTTGAATCTGATAAAGGATGGGATTTGTCACATCCACATACCAATTATAGTTCAATAAAGTTCGGTAACTGGCAAATATTCGATTATGACTCTTTCTGGCAACATAATTCAGAAGTAGTCAAGCAAATTAGCACTTTTTCATCAGACTAAATATCATTTTATTAATTCTCAAACAACTAATACTATGAAAGACAAAGTAATCGTGTATACTGATGGCGGATGTGTTCCTAATCCCGGAAAGGGTGGTTGGGGTGCCTTGCTCATGTGCAACAACCGAGAAAAAGAAATATTCGGTGGTGTTGATGGCACTACCAATAATCGCATGGAACTAATGGCAGCTATCCAAGCCCTGAATACTCTAACCCGCCCATGTGATGTCACAATCTATAGTGATTCAAAATACGTGGTAGATGGAATCACTAAATGGTATCCTAAATGGATTAAGAATGGTCGTACCAATTTTGTTAATCCAGACTTATGGCATGCACTGGCTGCTGCAGCTAAACCTCATACCGTTACATGGCAATGGATCAAAGGCCATTCAGGAATTCCAGGCAATGAACGTGCTGATGAACTGGCTATGCGAGCTATTGAGTATTGTTAACAGTTTGTTGACTATTATTTTCTTATTTGTTGACAATAAGTGCTGTTTTTCAGTACTAAATAGAGTATAATCAATTCATATAAGAACATTACCGAGACCATCTCAAATTTATTTTCACAAAAGTGTTGACAACCATGATTAACTAAGTTACAATTACCTATACTAAGAAATTACCCAAAAGCAGTTTACAGAGACCATCTCAAATCACTACCGACACCAAGTCTATAAAACTATTATCTTTTAGAGACCATCTCAAATCTTACCGACACCAAGTCTATTATATC
>ERZ1034363.1088-NODE-1088-length-16310-cov-4.946282_pt1 | contig 16310 bp, 16 predicted proteins | sample MGYA00520616_ERZ1034363 | MGnify/ENA primary metagenome ERZ1034363 (study PRJEB33736, sample SAMEA104284506) | Azolla filiculoides | biome: Urban; feature: Water surface; material: Ditch water | place: Netherlands | collected 2015-10-28 | depth 0-0.1 m ...
GAAACAAAGCTTCAATATCCACCAAACGAAAGTCGCGTTTAAACCAAACAATATTGACGGCTGTTTTATCCAATTCTATGCTATTGAGGTGATTTCTTTATTAGGCTTGGCATAACTCAATCGGTCTATTTTTACGGTTTTATGATAACTGTCCAATCCCGAGCAGGTCAGGGTATTCGCTTTTTCAAGATCTAGAAAGCCATCTTCACAAAGACAATTTTCTGGGACATAAACCTCTTTAATTTCGCCAATAATCATAATGGTATTGTTGATGGTAATGTCAATTTGTTCTTTGAATTCAACTCCAAATTGAACGTTGCTTTCTGCAACAAAAGGAGCTTTGAAATTATTCTTGAATTCCGGTTGCAATCCAGTTGCATCAAATTCAGAAATATCCGAATCGTATCGAGCCGAAGTTTGATGTGCTTGTTTGTAGATATTTTCGTTGATGTGATTTATGGTGTAAAATCCCGTATCTAAAATATTTCGAAGCGTGTTTCGCTCGGGTGGACTTGGTCGAAATATCAAAGCAATCAATGAAGGATTGGCTCCAATATGAAATACAGAACTAAAAATAGCTAAGTTTGTTTGACCTTTATTATTTACATTTCCCAGCAAGGAAACGCTTTTGAATCCCCCCAAACTATTAATAAAATGAACACGTTCTTGTTTTTCCATATTCATTATTGCCTCAAAAGAAAAATGTCTTTTCATTGTCGTTCTGTTTTTTTTTAATTTATGATAACCCATTTTTTGTCACTGTTCAATTGGAACGTTCCGATGTGTTCTTTGTCCCATTCTTGAGGCGAAATCAACGACAAAAAGTAGGTGCTGTCGGCTGCGATATAAAGATGATAAATTTCGCCAATAACGGGTTCAAATGAAAATTTCGCATTATAAACTAATTCGTTCCACTCAAATTCTTCCATTAGTTTTTGATATTGAAGCCTCAATTCGTTGAATTTGCTTTCAAACTCTTTGTTTACATTTTGAATGCCTCTATTTTTCCAAGAAACAACATCATCTGTTTTGATAATTGGTGCGCCAACATTGGTAGCATAAGGCAAAATATGGGCGTTATATCCTTGTTCTTTCGAGAAAACAACATTGTCTGGAACTTCTTTTTGTATCATCGTTTGGTTATTTTGTTGTTTGAAATAGCTCTTTGTCTGTTGCACTTAAATCGGTCAATGCCTTCGATACGCTTGGCTAGATGCTTGGTTTTGCAATCTTCAACACGCTTTCGCCAAAGTTTGTAACTCGAAAATTTGAGTTCTTTTTTCATCAAGGCTTTCACATCGGCTTCTGCCAATCCGAATTGAAATTTTAAGGCATCAAATGGAGTGCAATCTTCCCAAGCCATTTCGATAATTCTGTCAATAGCAATAGTATCTAATTCTATTTTTTGTAAAATTGGCATTATTTTGTTTAAGTAAAATTAAATAAAGTTAAACAAAATTATACAATTTGATTTGAAATTCCATTACAATTAGAAATAAAAAAAATCCGTTACTTAAGTTCAAGTAACGGATTTATAAATAATAAAGTGGTTTTCTTAAAAAAGAGTTGCCACTTGTTGGTTCACAAACTCTAAAAATCGCTCGTCTTCGTCGGTAAATGGATTAAGGACGTGGCTGTCGATGTCGATTTGCCCAATGTTTTCGCCATTCACAAAAAGCGGCACAACAATTTCGGACTTTACGGTAAAACTGCAGGCAATATAATTGTCTTGAGCAGCGACATCAGGAACTACAAAATTAGAGTTAGAAACTGCCACTTGTCCACAAATACCTTTTCCAAAAGGGATAACGACATGATCGGTTTCGGCGCCAACATAGGGGCCAAGATGCAGGGTTTTCGTGTCGTGATTGGCAAAGTAAAATCCAACCCAATTGTAATATTCAATAGAATTACTCAGCAATTCACAAATTTTAAATAGTTTTTCTTCTCTTGAAAGAGTGGAATTTGAGATAATTTCGGTTACTTTTGGTTTTAATTCTTCGAAAGTCATATTCAGTTATTTTTTGTAAAAGTATTTAAAAAAGTGGGAAGTTTGAAGTAGAAAATTTGAAGTGAAAATTGTCTTCTATTTTTATATAAATTTGTTAAAAATTTGATTTTGAAAAAATATTTTATTCTCTACAAACCCTTTCTACTGTTTTTAGGCAAGTTTTTGCTAACCTATTTGCTGTTAACCTATATCTACCAAAGCTATCTTGGTCAATTTGATGTCAAGAAATTAGAATTAGATGGATTCACTAAAACAGTAGCCCAACAAACTAAAGACCTGATGCTTTTCTTTGATTGTGATGTAAAATCCTCACCCAACATCAAAGAACCCGCAGTGAATTTGTTCTACAATCAAAAACATATCGTTCGAGTTATTGAAGGTTGCAATGCCTTGAGCGTAATCATCTTGTTTGTTTCATTTATCATTGCCTTTTCTGGAAAACTAAAATCGACTGTTTTGTACATCATTGGCGGAAGCATTCTCATTCACATTCTGAACGTTTCTAGGATTGCGCTTTTGTGTGTTTTGATCTATTATTATCCAAGCCAACAACATCTTTTGCACGGAGTTTTATTTCCTTTATTTATTTACGGAGTCGTTTTTTTGTTATGGATTATTTGGGTCAATAAATTTTCAAAATATGCTACAAAAACTGCTTAATCACAAAGCGAGAATTGCATTGGCAACGCTTTTTGCAATTGGATTGGTTGTAATACGAGCCTACGAAGACAGCTTGTTTTACGACCCTTTTTTGAATTATTTCAAAACTGATTATTACAATTTGCCCATTCCAGAAATAGACAATTTCAAATTGTTTTTGGGTTTATTTTTCAGATATTTTATGAATACTGTGCTGTCATTAGCCATAATTTATGTTCTATTTAAAGATATTGACGCTATAAAATTTGCTTCCTTTTTGTATTCTCTGTTTTTTGTAATCCTCATTATTGCTCTCTTTTTTATTCTTTTAAATACTGGAGAAACGAACAAAATGGGCTTGTTTTACATTCGACGATTCCTAATTCAGCCGCTATTTTTGTTGTTATTTCTTCCTGCTTTTTATTATCAGAAACAAAAGAAATAGACTCTTAAGTGTCTAAACGTCAAATAATATTGAAATATATTTCGTTATATTTACCAATCACCAATTACACGGCTATGTTTAAAGATTTTTTTTGTAAAATAGTATTGCTTTTCGTGGCTACTTCGACACTTGCACAAACCCAAACCGAGATTATTCCACCTTATAATATCAAAACGATATCATTCATACAAAGCAACGAAAATGTAGTTCCAATATTCAAATTAGGTGATGGATTCCAATTTCAATTTGATGATTTATTCGGAAACGAAGCCAATTATTACTTCGAAATTGTGCATTGTGATTACAATTGGATTCCCACAGACATTCCAAAAACCGATTACATGAAAGGTTTCGATGGACAAAGAATTCAGGAATACGAAAACTCCGTTAATACTTTACAAATGTATTCGCATTACAAATTACCCATTCCCAATCAGTATATGCAATTGCGCATAAGTGGCAATTATATCTTGAAAATCTTAAACGAAAGCCGAGATGTTATTTTATCTCGAAAATTCATCGTTTATGAAGATCTTGTAACCGTTCCGATGCAAATTAAAAGAGCTCGAACAGCCAATTATTTGGATTACAAACACAATGTTGAATTTTCAATCAAGTCGCAAGCTATTAATTTTCAAAACCCCTTGAAAAACATAAAAGTTTGCCTAATGCAAAACGGACAATTGAATACTGCCATCCAAAACATAGTCCCGCAATACACCATTGGCAATGATTTAATTTATAAATATGACACACAAACTCAATTTTGGGCTGGCAACGAGTTTTTGTATTTTGACAATAGCGACATTCGCTCTGCCGGCAATAACATTTCTCGTGTAGATTCAAGCAGCGGAATTTATAATACAAATTTATACACGAATAATGCCAGAGCAAATTACCCTTATTCTTTAACTCCAGACGTGAATGGAAATTTTGTGGTTCGCAACATTGGCGGCACCAAAAACGAGATTGAAGCTGATTATGCTTGGGTTTATTTCAGTCTTTCGGCTCCTAGTTTTATGAAAAACAAAGGCATTTATATTACTGGAATGTTCAATAATTACAGCCTGTCGCCAGAGTACAAAATGGATTTCAACAAAGAAAAAAACACTTACGAAAAAGCCATTCTCATCAAGCAAGGATTTACTAATTTTCAATATCAAATCGCCGACGACAAAGGAAATATCGACGCAGAAAATGCTATAGATGGTAATTTTTGGCAAACCGAAAATGAATATATCCTACTGGTTTATTATCGAGAAAACAACGATAGATACGAAAGAGTAATCGGAAAAGCCTCAGCCAATTCTAGAGATGCCATCAATTAAAAAACATTTCTTATAAAAGTACAATTAACTCTTTTTTTTGTAAATTTGCGATTATCAAACTCATTTGTAACACATTGCTGTCTATGGTTTCTCAAATTACAAGAGGTATAAAAATAACCGTTTTGACTAGTTTTGAAGGCACTTACTTCAAAAACTACAAAATCCATTTTGCCTTTAGTTATGAAATCACCATCGAAAACCACAGCAAAGATTCCGTTCAATTAATATCACGCCATTGGGACATTTTTGATTCCCTAAATAATGCCGAAGTAGTTGATGGCGAAGGCGTAATTGGGAAAAAACCAGTTTTAAAACCAGGCGAATTGCACACTTACAACTCTGGTTGCCTACTAGCTTCACCATATGGCGCAATGAAAGGGTATTTCAATATGGTTAATTTTACCACTACAAAAACCTTTAAAGTAATAGTGCCTACATTCAAATTATGCGCTCCATTTGCTTTGAACTAATTGTTTTATTTCAAATAATTTTATTGGTTATCTTTTAGTTAAATTTTATATTTTTCAAACAATCCTTTGTACTTTTGTGAAAATTTTCTAATTCTCAAATAAAAATATATGCTTAAAGGATTTTTCAATGTGCCAAAAGCCGTAAACGAACCTGTAAAATCGTATGCACCAAATTCCCCAGAAAAAGCTGCCGTTCTAGCTGCTTATAAAAAAATGTGGGACTCCAAAATCGATGTTCCACTTTACATTGGAAGTGAAGAAATTAGAACTGGCAATACTCGAAATATGACCGCACCCCACGATCATAAACACGTTGTGGGAACTTATCATCTTGCCGAAAAATCGCATATCGAAAAGGCTATTGCCAATGCCCTTGAAGCCAAAACAAAATGGGCGAATATGGCTTGGGAACAACGCGCTGCCATTTTTCTAAAAGCTGCTGAATTAATTGCTGGACCTTACAGAGCTAAAATAAACGCCGCAACAATGATTGCGCAATCCAAAAATATTTTCCAAGCCGAAATTGATGCCGCTTGTGAATTCATAGATTTCTTGCGTTACAACGTTGAATTTATGACTCAAATTTATACGGACCAACCCAAATCAACTTCTGATGTTTGGAATAGATTAGAATACCGTCCGCTGGAAGGTTTTGTTTATGCTATTACACCTTTCAACTTTACTGCCATTGCAGGAAATCTTCCAGCAAGTGCTGCTATGATGGGAAATGTAGTAGTTTGGAAACCCAGCGACAGTCAAGTGTTTTCTGCTAAAATCATTATTGATATCTTCAAAGAAGCAGGGCTTCCTGACGGTGTTATCAACGTGGTTTTTGGAGATGCCTTGATGATTACCGACACCGTTTTGGCAAGTCGTGATTTTGCTGGAGTACATTTCACAGGTTCCACTCACGTGTTCAAAGATATTTGGGCAAAAATTGGAGCCAACATTCACCACTACAAAACCTATCCAAGAATTGTAGGCGAAACTGGTGGAAAAGATTTCGTTCTAGCGCATCCAAGTGCCAATGTAAAACAAGTTGCCACAGGAATTGTTCGTGGTGCTTTCGAATTTCAAGGACAAAAATGTTCAGCGGCTTCCAGAGCATACATTCCAAAAAGTATGTGGCCAGCCCTTAAAGACCAATTGATTACTGATGTGAAATCAATGAAAATGGGATCGCCAGAAGATTTTGGTAATTTTATTACAGCAGTTATTCACGAAGGTTCTTTCGATAAATTGGCAAGCTTTATTGACCAAGCTAAAAAAGATACAGATGCCGAAATTATCGTTGGAGGAAATTATGATAAATCGGTTGGATATTTTGTTGAACCAACCATAATCGTAACAACCAATCCAAAATACACCACGATGGAAACCGAATTATTCGGACCGGTAATAACCCTTTATGTATATGAAGACGACAAATGGGAAGAAACTCTAAAACTAGTTGACACCACTTCTGAATATGCTTTGACTGGAGCAATTTTCAGTAAAAATCGTTACGCCATCGAGGAAGCGACAATTGCTTTGCAAAACGCAGCCGGAAATTTCTACATCAACGACAAACCAACCGGAGCCGTTGTGGGAATGCAACCTTTTGGTGGCGCCAGAGCATCTGGAACGAATGATAAAGCGGGTTCAGCCTTAAACTTGTTGCGTTGGGCTTCGCCAAGAACTATCAAAGAGACTTTTGTAACTCCAGAAGATTATAGATATCCGTTTTTGGGAGAATAAATTTTTAAGGTACGAGGTTAGATATACGAAGTACAAAATTTAAAAACCCACAAGAATCAAGTATTTTGAGTTCTTGTGGGTTTTGTTTTTAAATTATAGAAACCTTTTTGCCTGTATTTGCGGCCTTATAAATAGCTTGCAAAATTTTAACATCTTTAAGCCCTTCTTCGCCAGTAATATGGCTTGGCAATTTTTTATTTTCTAAAATCACTTTTCCTATTTCATCAAGTTGTGTTTGTTGTTGATTAATTTCAGGAAAATTTAAATCACCATTGCTTGTCCTCCCTTTAAATGGGCCATAGCTTATAGCTGGACTTAGCTCAAAAAAACCGTCTTCTGCTGAAGCAAATAATCTGTCAACTCCACAATTATATGAACTTGCAGAATTACAAACTGCTCCGCTAGGAAAATTTAATTGCCAAGTAATCGATTCCTCTATTTCTGCAAATTTTATTTTATTGGTAATTGGTCCAAATTGTGCTGTCACAGAAATTGGCTCTTCACCCAAAATATATCGACTTGCTTGAACACAATAAATACCAAGATTGATAAGCGGTCCACCTCCGGATAATGCTTTCTTTGAATGCCAATCAATTGTATCACCTGTATTGTACCCTAAAGAAGTCTCTATCAAACGAACATGACCAAACACTTTTTCTTGCCCCAATCGTTTCATCTCTAAATTATAGGGTTCATAATGCAAACGATAACCTACTGCTAATTGCACTCCAGCTTTTTCGCAAGCATCCATCATTTCTTGACAATCGCTTGCTGTAATTGCCATTGGTTTTTCGACAATAACGTGTTTTCCTGCCTTTGCTGCTCTAATTGCAAACTCTTTATGCATTGCATTTGGCAAAACAACATAGACTAAATCAATGTCTTTATTATGAATAATTTCATCGAAATTCTGGTAATTGTAAATATTTTTCTCAGGAATACTATATTTTTTTCCCCAATCTAAAGCCTTTGACGGTGTTCCTGTTACAATGCCTGCTAACCGACAATATTTTGAAACTTCAAGACCTTCAGCTAAGTAACCTGCATAACGCCCTAAACCACAAAGCGCAATGTTGAGTTTTTTTCCATCATACGTTTTACTGCTATTTTCAGGCAAAGTTACAAATGAAGGAAGCGATGTAATTATTGCAGTAGCTCCAACTCCAACACTAAAATTATGTACAAATGCACGTCTAGAAATTTTTTTCATTTTCTTAATTTTTACATTAACAACCTAATAGTAAGTCCTATTGATTATACGAATGTTACAAAAAACATTTAAAAAATCAAAACCCACAAGAATCAAGTTATTGAGTTCTTGTGGTTTTTGATTTTTGAGATTACTTAAACTGTAAACTTCAACGGCAAATGCACCACTTTCTTCGTTTCGAAAAACTCATCTTCGAAAAAGTCTGCTAAATTATATTCTGTCGCTTTCGGAAAATCCTTTAATTCTTCGGTTAAATCCCCACCTTTTAGGTAGAGAATTCCGTTTTTGAGTTCATGTTTGTGTTGTTTCTTTATTTTGGTTTTTACCCAAGAAACAAAATCAGGCATATTAGTCACAGCACGACTCACTATAAAATCGAAATCACCTTTTACCAATTCGGCACGCAATTGTTCCGCTTTCACGTTTTTCAGTTCCAAGGCATCGACAACCGCCTGAACCACTTTTATCTTTTTAGCAATAACATCTATCAAATAAAAACGAGTTTCTGGAAAAAGAATCGCCAAAGGAATTCCCGGAAATCCCCCACCAGTACCTACATCCAAAACATAAGTTCCGGGTTCGAATTTGATGACTTTGGCAATTCCCAAGGAATGCAAAACGTGTTTGGTGTATAATTCGTCAATATCTTTTCTGGAAATGACATTGATTTTGGCATTCCAATCGTGGTATAAAAAATCCAATTTTTCGAATTGTTCTTTCTGAATATCAGTTAAATAAGGAAAATACTTTTGAATCTCATCCATTGTTATAAATTTTAACAAAAGTACAGATTTTAGTTTTGAATTTTAACTCATTTTTGCAGATTGAAAATTTATAATAATTATCTTTGCACAATATTCAAAAATAACAATGAACAACGTTGCCCCTACATTTGCGAAGCAAGACAATCTAAAGTTCTTCAGAACGCTTAACTCTCGGGTGAACAGCTACTTCAAAGAAAACAATATCGCCAAAACTGGCAACTGGAAAATCCATTTGAAAACGATAATTCTTTTTACAGTTTTTCTTGTGCCGTATTTTTTGATACTCACTTTGCCTATGCCTTTTTGGGGACATTTACTCTTGACCATAGTTATGGGAATTGGAATGGCAGGAATCGGAATGAATGTAATGCATGACGCCAATCACGGTTCGTATTCGACCAAAAATTGGGTGAATAAATTTATGGGAGGAACGATTTATGTCTTGGCTGGAAATGTTCATAACTGGCAAGTGCAACATAATGTTTTACATCATACCTACACTAACATTATTGGTCACGATGAAGATTTGGAAGCAGGTCGAATTATGCGTTTTTCCAAAGAAGCCGAATGGCACAAGTTTCATAAATTTCAACAATATTATGCCGTTTTTTTATATGGTTTGTTGACTTTCAATTGGGCCATCACTACCGATTTCAAGCAAATGAGAAGTTACCTGAAAAGAAAACTTTCTTATGGCGAACCCAAAAGTCCTAAAATCCTTTGGACAACTTTAATTATCACCAAACTTATCTATATAGCGATTTGGATTGTTTTGCCAATGATTATCGGAATCACTTGGTGGAAGGTTTTGGTTGGATTTTTCGTGATGCATTATACGGCTGGATTAATTTTGAGTATTGTTTTCCAATTGGCACACGTTGTTGACGAAGCTGCTAATCCAATTCCAAACGAAGAAGGCGAAATGGAAAACACTTGGGCAATCCATCAATTGTTTACCACCGTTAATTTTGCGCCAAAAAACAAAATCGTGAACTGGTACACTGGAGGTTTGAACCACCAAATTGAGCATCATATTTTTCCGCATATTAGCCACGTACATTATAATAAAATTTCAAAAATCGTAAAAGAAACGGCAAAAGAATGTCAATTGCCCTATCACGAATATAAAACTTTTAGAGCTGCAGTTGTGGCACATTTTAAACACTTAAAAGAACTGGGAATGAAACCCGCTTTACAGTAAAGACGAACAAAACCATAATAAAAAAATATAAATCAAAATTACATTTCAATGAACAATTTGCTTTCAGACAGAATTAACAACTTAGCTACATCACAAACATTAGCAATGGCTGCATTAGCCAGAGAATTAAAAGCTCAAGGAAAAGACATCATCAGTTTAAGTTTAGGTGAACCAGATTTTAACACACCTGATTTCATTAAAGAAGCTGCCAAAAAAGCTATCGACGAAAACTACAGCACTTACTCTCCAGTTGATGGATACGGCGACTTGAAAGAAGCTATTTGCAGAAAATTCAAAAGAGACAACGGATTGGATTACAAACCATCGCAAATTGTAGTTTCAACAGGAGCAAAACAATCTTTATACAACATTGCACAAGTAATGCTTAACGACGGTGACGAGGTAATCTTGCCAGCGCCATACTGGGTTTCTTACTTCGAAATCGTGAAATTATCAGGCGGAGTTCCTGTAGAAGTTCCAACTTCTGTAGAGACTGATTTCAAAATCACTCCTGAGCAATTAGAAGCCGCTATTACACCAAAAACAAAAATGATGTGGTTCTCTTCTCCTTGTAATCCATCTGGATCTGTTTACAACAGAGAAGAATTAACTGCTTTGGCTAAAGTATTAGAAAAATATCCAAACATTATTGTTGTAGCTGACGAAATCTACGAGCACATCAATTTCTCTGGAACTTTTTGCAGCATTGGATCTATTCCAGGAATGTTGGAAAAAACAGTTACAGTGAACGGAGTTGCTAAAGCTTTCGCAATGACAGGATACAGAATTGGATACATCGGAGCACCAGAATTCATCGCAAAAGCCTGTACAAAAATTCAAGGTCAAGTAACTTCAGGAGCAAATTCTGTGGCGCAACGTGCAACAATTACTGCTGTAGATGCTGACCCAAGTGTATTGAATCATATGGTTCAAGCATTCCACAGTCGTAGAGATTTAGTAGTTGGATTGTTAAAAGAAATTCCAGGAATCAAAATCAACGTTCCAGAAGGCGCGTTCTATGTTTTCCCAGACGTTTCTTCTTTCTTTGGTAAAACTTTGAAAGGAACTGAAATTAAAGATGCGAATGATATGGCAATGTATTTATTGGCCGAAGCTTGTGTGGCAACAGTAACAGGAGACGCTTTTGGAAATCCAAATTGCATCCGTTTCTCTTATGCAACAAGCGAAGAGCAACTAACAGAAGCATTAAAAAGAATTAAAGAAGCATTGGCAGCATAGTCGAAAATCTTTTTTATATCATTACAAGCCTCAAGAGAAATCTTGGGGCTTTTTTTTGATTAACTCAAAAAATTCATGGGTAGGATAGTACAGGATAGTATAACTTTTTTTTAAGCTTAACTTTAGCGGCTACAATCTATTTTTTGTATTAACAACAAACTAACCAACAACTATTAACCATAATTATGCATAAAAAAATTACCCAAAACTCATTTCGAAAAATCATCTTTTTTCTAATGTTCCTATTTGGAATATCCACCCAACTTTTTGCTCAACGCACTGTTGAAAAACTCAATCGAGGTTTGGTTGCAATGCGTTTAAATAGCAGTCAAGTCTATATTGGCTGGAGAATGTTGGGAACTGAACCAACAGATGTGAGCTATAATCTGTATTGCAACGACTTAAAAGTAGCAGGAAGTCCATTTACAACTACCACAAACTACACTCATACGATTACTACAAACGGAATCTATACTGTTCGCGCTATTATTAATGGTGTCGAAGAAAGCGCTTCAGAAGCAGCTTCAGTTTGGGCAAATCAATATTTAGATATCGCAATGCAAATACCTGCTGGCGGGACTACTCCAGACAATGTCGCTTACACCTATAGTGTAAATGATTGCAGTGTTGGCGACGTGGATGGCGATGGACAATATGAAATATTTGTAAAATGGGATCCTTCCAACTCAAAAGATAACTCCCAATCGGGCTATACTGGCAATGTTTACATTGATTGCTATCGTTTAAATGGAACACGTCTTTGGAGAATTGACCTAGGGAAAAATATTCGTGCTGGAGCCCATTATACCCAATTTATGGTTTACGATTTAGACTCTGATGGCAAAGCTGAAATGGCTTGTAAAACAGCCGACGGAACTATTGACGGAACTGGAGTTGTTATTGGAACTGCCAATGCCGATTACCGAAACACTGCTGGATATATTTTATCAGGACCAGAATTTTTAACCGTTTTTAATGGCGAAACTGGAAAAGCAATGGCCAGCACCAATTATTTACCTGCTCGAGGAACTGTTTCCTCTTGGGGAGATACTTATGGCAATCGAGTAGATCGTTTTATCGCCGCCGTAGCTTATCTTGATGGCTCAAAACCAAGTTTAATAATGGGACGTGGTTATTACACAAGACTGGTGCGAGTGGCTTGGGATTGGCAAAACAATACTCTTTCTCAACGTTGGATTTTTGACAGCAACACTACTGGAAATTCTGCTTATGCTGGACAAGGAAACCACCAAATGACTGTAGGTGATGTCGATGGTGATGGCAAAGATGAATTCTGCAACGGCTCGAGTGCTGTTGACGATAATGGAGGAAAATTATATGCAAACGGTTTAGGCCATGGCGATGCTTTACACATGACCGATATGGATCCTGATCGCCCAGGTCAAGAAGTATGGCAATGCCAAGAAGAGCCCGCTAAATATGGAATTTATGGACTTTCATTTAAAGATGCTAAAACAGGAATCCCAATTTGGGGAGTAAGTGGAGAGGCAGCAGATGTAGGTCGTTGTAATGCAGCTGACATTGACCCTCGTTATAAAGGATATGAATGTTGGGGTGCCAAAGGAAATTTGTACGACTGCAAAGGCAATCAAATTGGAACTTCGAAACCCTCAATGAATTTCTCTATTTGGTGGGATGCCGATTTGAATAGAGAACTATTAGACGACAATCATATCGATAAATGGAATTACTCTACTTCTAAAACCGTTAATTTACTAACTGCCACAGATTACGATTCAAACAATACAACCAAAGCAACTCCTTGCTTGAGCGCTGATCTTTTTGGAGATTGGCGTGAGGAAGTTATTCTTCGAAAAATAGACAATACTTCTATTAGAATCTTTACAACAAATATTCCCACCACTAATAAACTGTACACTTTGATGCACGATACACAATACAGAGTGGCTATAGCTTGGCAAAACTCGGCTTACAATCAACCACCTCATCCAAGTTTTTATTTGGGAGTAGATATGGCTGCACAAACTCAACCAAATATTGTTACCACAAATACAAATTTAGCAACTAATTCATTTTCAAATGTGGTTCCTTCTGCTAATGCCGTTGTTTATCCGAATCCAACAAGCCAAACTTTTACTATTGCTGCCGATGGCAAATTCACTTATTCGATTCACAATATCCTAGGGCAAGAAATAAGAACAGGAAAAGGAGAAAACCAAGTAGAGATAGGAGAAATTACAACTTCGTCAGGAGTCTATATTATTAATGTAAAATCCGAAAAAGGAAGCTCAACTATAAAACTGATTAAGGAGTAAAATCAATACCAAAGTCCCAAGAATATCTTGGGACTTTTTTATTACCTCAAAAACTAATTAGGTAGAGGATATAGTACAGAATAGAAAAGCTCATAACTTTAGCCGTTAGCTATTAAACCTTTTAACAAAAAAACTATCTAACTACTTTTAACCACAATTATGAATAAAAAAACCACTCCAAATTCATTCAAAAAAATACAGCTTATAATTTTCCTACTACTGGCAATATCCAATCAAACACAAGCTCAACACACCGTTGAAAAACTCAATCGGGGTCTGGTTGCCATGCGTTTAGATGCAAATCAGGTTTATATTGGATGGAGAATGTTAGGAACCGAACCTACAGATGTAAGTTATAATTTGTACTGTAATGGCAAAAAAATAGAAGGAAGTCCTTTTAAAACTTCGACCAACTTCACCCACAATAGCCCCACGGATGGAACTTACACCGTTCGTGCCATCATCAAAGGAATCGAACAATCAGAATCTGAAACTGTCTCAGTTTGGGCCAATCAATATTTAGATATCACAATGCAAATACCTGCTGGCGGAACTACTCCAGATGGTCGTTCTTATTTCTATAGCATTGGCGATTCAAGTGTTGGCGATGTCGATGGAGACGGACAATATGAAATAGTTGTAAAATGGGATCCATCCAATTCCCACGATAATTCACATAAAGGTTATACTGGAAATGTACTCATTGATTGTTACCGCTTAGACGGAACACGTCTTTGGAGAATCGACTTAGGAAAAAACATTCGTGCTGGTGCTCATTACACCCAATTTATGGTTTACGATTTAGACTCTGATGGCAAAGCCGAAATAGCTTGCAAAACCGCCGATGGAACTACAGATGGAACTGGTGTAATCATCGGATCATCAACCGCAGATCATAGAAATCCAAATGGATATATTTTATCAGGATCTGAATTTTTAACAATTTTTAATGGACAAACAGGCAAAGCAATGGCTTCAACCGATTATCTTCCGGCCCGCGGAGACATTAAAGATTGGGGAGACAATTATGGCAATCGTGTGGATCGTTATATTGCTGCAGTTGCTTATCTTGATGGCGAAAAACCAAGTTTAATAATGGGTCGTGGCTATTACACAAGACTGGTGCGTGTGGCTTGGGATTGGCGTAACAACACCCTTTCCAAACGATGGATTTTTGATAGTAATGATTCTAAAAACAAGGCAGCTTTCGGGCAAGGCAATCATCAAATGACCATTGGCGATGTTGATGGCGATGGCAAAGACGAAGTATTCAACGGTTCTAGCGCCATAGACGACAACGGAACATTATTATATGCCAACGGCTTGGGTCACGGCGATTCGTTGCACATGTCCGATATGGATCCCGATCGTCCAGGACAAGAAGTTTGGCAATGCCACGAAACCCCATCCAAATACGGAATTTACGGTCTTGAATTTAGAGATGCAAAAACTGGAAACCCTTTATGGGGTGTTAGTGGAGAAGGCACAGATGTAGGTCGTGGTATTGCCACTGATATAGACCCTCGTTATAAAGGCTATGAATGTTGGGGTGCCAAAGGAAATCTATACGATTGCAAAGGAAATCAAATTGGAACTTCAAAACCTTCAATGAATTTCGCTGTTTGGTGGGATGGCGATTTGAGTAGAGAACTATTAAACTCAAATAGAATCGACAAATGGGATTACACCAATGCCACAAGCATCAATCTACTCACTGCAACAGACTACAAATCAAACAATGGAACCAAATCCACACCCTGTTTGAGCGCAGATCTTTTTGGCGATTGGCGTGAAGAAGTGATTTTCCGCAAAGCCGACAATACAGCAATTAGAATTTACACCACCAACATTCCAACAACACATCGATTATACACTCTAATGCACGACACCCAATACAGAGTCGCAATCGCTTGGCAAAATTCGGCTTACAATCAGCCACCGCATCCAAGTTTTTATCTGGGAACGGATATGGAAACGCAAACAAAACCGAATGTAGTTACCCCAAAATAATTTTAAACTTATAATACCAAAGACCTCAAGGAAACTTGGTTTTTTTTTGATTGGGAATTTCTAAAAACATCATATTAGTTTGTGCATAGCTAATTTGTAAACTTATTTTTATATATTAGCTAGATAATTTGAAAAAAAATGCTAACAAATCAAGAAGCAAAATATCTCTTAGATTTAGAAAAGGTTTTAGTAAATCCTAGTCAAACTATTGATTTAAAAAACAAAAAGAATAGAATTGAATTAATTTCTCATCAAGATCCAGATTATAATTTTTGGATTGAAATTACTACAAATCAAAAAATAATTCTAAAAACTTCAATTCATCATTTAGAAAGTAATTCATTCATTGGTCTTTTAAGAATCGACTACAGGGGAGGACATCATAACCCTGAAAACATTGAAAACACACTGCCTGAATACCTAAAACCTTATGCGGACAAATGGTTTGAACCAACTGAACCGCATATACACATTTACGTTGAAGGATACAAACCTTTAGCTTGGGCAATGCCTTTAATTGATGACGATTTCCCAATTAAAGAAATTATTCAATCATCGGATTTATCAGATTTAATAATTAACTTTGCGCGAAGGATAAATTTAAAGTCGCTAATTAACATACAACACGCTATACTTTGAGCTGGGTAAACACATCTGTAGATAATTATTATAACTGGTTAAGAGAAAAAACTTTTATCCAAAAGGATATTAATACGGATTGGTTTTTAATAAACACTCCTTTTATGGGTGCGTTTAATGATACAATTGAAATTTACGCTCAAAAAAATGGCAACCAACTAAAATTGAGTGATAATGGAGAAACAATGTCTAATTTAGAAGTTCAAGGATTACAAATTCAAGGCTCTAAAAGAAGGCGTTTATTGTTAGACTCAATATTAATAAATTATGGTGTAAAAGTTGACAATGATGAAATTTGGAATGATTACGTTAAAACAGGT
>ERZ1034363.1089-NODE-1089-length-16304-cov-13.821470_pt1 | contig 16304 bp, 30 predicted proteins | sample MGYA00520616_ERZ1034363 | MGnify/ENA primary metagenome ERZ1034363 (study PRJEB33736, sample SAMEA104284506) | Azolla filiculoides | biome: Urban; feature: Water surface; material: Ditch water | place: Netherlands | collected 2015-10-28 | depth 0-0.1 m ...
CGTCCACAGTTCTACTTCCGTACAACGGACGTAACTGGTTCAATCGAGTTGCCAAAAGACAAAGAAATGGTAATGCCTGGTGATAACGTCACGATTACCGTAAAACTCATCGCTCCTATCGCGATGGAAGAAGGTTTACGTTTTGCGATCCGTGAAGGTGGCCGTACTGTTGGCGCCGGCGTGGTTGCAAAGATTTTGGCTTAATAGCAGTAAAAATATTTAGCGGTTTGCTAACCGGTGACGTCCGTGCTGCGGATGTCACCGAGCTCTTTAGAAATATAACGCGGCAGCACCGCAACGCTCTTTGGAATTAATATGCAAAACCAAAAAATTCGTATTCGTCTTAAAGCATTTGATTACCGTTTGATCGACCAGTCTGCAGCTGAAATCGTTGATACAGCTAAGCGTACTGGTGCAGTTGTTAAGGGTCCAGTACCTTTGCCAACACGTATCGAGCGCTTTGACATTCTGCGTTCACCACACGTAAACAAGACTTCACGTGACCAGTTAGAGATTCGTACCCATCTGCGTTTGATGGATATCGTTGATCCTACAGAGAAAACAGTGGATGCCTTGATGAAATTAGACCTCCCAGCAGGTGTGGACGTCGAAATTAAGTTGCAGTAATTCAGTATTTCCAGTCTTAGCGCTTGCCAAGACTGGCCTTTCGGGATAGAATCTAAGGCTTCGCTCAATTATTTGGGCGGATTTTAAGGTTTTATCAGCATTAAAAACGTTGTAAGTTATTGATTTAGAAGTACTTTTACTTGTAAATCACTTAAATTAATTTTGCCGACCAATCGAAGTCGGCGTGGAGCATGAATATGAGCTTAGGCTTAATCGGTCGCAAGATCGGCATGACCCGTCTATTTACGGACGAAGGGGAAGCAATTCCTGTCACCGTAATTGACGTGAGCGACAACAGAATCGCTCAAATCAAGACCCAGGCAACTGATGGCTATGATGCTATCCAGTTGGCACATGGCACACGTAGAGCTACTCGCGTTACCAAAGCAATGGCAGGTCACTTCGCTAAAGCGGGTGTGATGGCTGGTAACGGTCTCAACGAATTTCATTTAGATGCAGCAAAAATCGCAGAAATGACACCAGGACAAGTAATTCCTGCTGACACTGCATTTGCTGCTGGCCAAAAAGTGGACGTACAAGGTGTAACGATTGGTAAAGGCTATGCCGGTACCATCAAGCGCCATCACTTCGCTTCAGGTCGCGCGTCACACGGTAACTCACGTTCACATAACGTGCCAGGTTCTATCGGTATGGCGCAAGATCCAGGTCGTGTTTTCCCAGGTAAGCGCATGACAGGCCACCTTGGTGACGAAACACGCACTGTACAAAATTTAGTCATCGCACGCATTGATGCAGAACGTAATCTCATCATGGTTAAAGGCGCTATTCCAGGTGCCCCAGGCGGTAAAGTTATTGTTACTCCAGCGGTGAAGACACCGTTGAAGAAGAAATAAGGAGAGCGAATATGGAACTTAAGCTTCTCCAAGATAACGGAACTTTGGGCGCAGGCGTTCAAGCCTCACCAGAAGTATTCGAGCGCGAATATAACGAAGCATTGGTACACCAAGTTGTTGTGGCTTACCAAGCAAATGCACGTAGCGGTAACCGTGCACAAAAAGACCGTGAGCAAGTTAAGCACACAACCAAAAAACCTTGGCGTCAAAAAGGTACTGGTCGTGCACGTGCTGGTATGAGCTCTTCCCCGCTGTGGCGTGGAGGTGGTCGTATATTCCCGAATTCACCTGAAGAAAATTTCAGCCAAAAAGTAAACAAGAAAATGTACCGCGCTGGTATGAGATCAATTTTGTCTCAGTTAGCACGCGAAGGTCGTTTGAATGTTGTTGACCAATTTAATCTTGATGCTCCAAAGACTAAAGTTTTAGCTGACAAAGTTAAAGCAATGGGCTTGGATTCAGTCTTGATCATCGTTGATCAGGTTAGCGAGAATTTGTACTTGGCATCACGCAACTTGCATAAGGTTGCTGTATGTGAGCCACAGCACGCTGATCCATTAGCTTTAGTTCAATACAAAAAAGTATTGGTAAGCAAAGCAGCGATCGCAAAAATTGAGGAGTTGCTGAAATGAGCCAAGTCCGTAAAAACGATCACAGCTTGATGAAGGTTCTGCTTGGACCGGTTATCTCTGAAAAAGCAACTATGGTTGCAGAGAAAAACGAACAAGTGGTATTCCAAGTTACACGCGACGCTAATAAGAGCGATGTGAAACAAGCGGTTGAGTTGCTCTTCAAAGTGCAAGTTGACTCTGTTCAAATCGTGAATCAAAAAGGTAAGCCAAAGCGCTATGGCCGTTTTGAAGGTCGTCGTGACCACACTAAGAAGGCCTACGTTAGCTTGAAGCCAGGTCAAGAAATTAACTTTGAAGCGGAGGCGAATTAATCATGCCTTTGATGAAGACAAAACCGACCTCACCAGGTCGTCGCTCAATGGTCAAGGTGGTAAATCCTGACCTGCATAAAGGTAAACCTTTTGCAGCGTTGGTAGAGCCACAGTTCCAAAAAGCAGGTCGTAACAATAATGGTCACATCACTACCCGTCATAAAGGTGGTGGTCATAAGCATCACTATCGTGTTGTTGATTTCAAACGCAACGACAAAGATGGTATTCCAGCAAAAGTTGAACGCTTGGAATACGATCCAAACCGCAGTGCAAATATTGCATTGATCGTGTTTGCTGATGGTGAGCGTCGCTATATTCTTGCTGCAAAAGGCATGACTGTTGGTCAGGCATTGATGAGTGGTGCTGAAGCCCCAATCAAGTCTGGTAACAACTTGCCAATTCGCAACATTCCAGTTGGTAGCACGATTCACTGTGTAGAAATGTTGCCAGGCAAAGGTGCTCAAATCGCACGTTCTGCTGGCGGCTCTGCAGTGTTATTGGCTCGTGAAGGTGTATACGCTCAGGTGCGCTTGCGCTCTGGTGAAGTACGTCGTATTTTGATCGATTGCCGTGCCACTATTGGTGAAGTTGGTAATGAAGAGCATAGCTTGCGCGTTATCGGTAAAGCTGGTGCAAATCGCTGGCGTGGTATTCGCCCAACCGTTCGCGGTGTGGCAATGAACCCAGTAGATCACCCACACGGTGGTGGTGAAGGTAGAACTGGCGAAGGCCGTGTACCTGTATCCCCATGGGGCACACCAACCAAAGGTTATCGTACACGTCGCAATAAGCGTACAACTTCGATGATCGTTCAACGTCGTCAAAAACGTTAAGCGATAAGGATAAATAGATATGACACGTTCAGCTAAAAAAGGCCCATTTTGCGACGCCAGCTTAGTAAAAAAAGTTGAAGTTGCACAAGCCAACAAAGACAAAAAGCCGATCAAAACTTGGTCACGCCGTTCAACAATCCTCCCAGACTTTATTGGTCTGACGATTGCTGTACATAACGGTCGTCAACACGTTCCGGTATATGTATCAGAAAACATGGTGGGTCATAAGTTAGGCGAATTTGCCTTGACCCGTACTTTCAAAGGTCACGCTGCTGACAAGAAAGTAACGAAGAAGTAAGGGGATGATGATGGAAGTTAAAGCTATTCACAAGGGCGCCCGCATTTCTGCGCAAAAGACACGTTTGGTCGCTGACCAAATCCGTGGTTTGCCAATTGCTCGCGCTATGAACATTTTGAATTTCAGCCCCAAGAAAGCTGCCTTCATTGTGAAGAAAGTTGTTGAGTCCGCAATGGCCAACGCTGAACACAATAAGGGTGCTGATATTGATGAGCTCAAGGTTTCAACAATTATTGTTGATAAGGGTACTTCCTTGAAGCGCTTCACAGCACGTGCTAAAGGTCGCGGTAATCAAATCGAAAAACAAACATGTCACATCACCGTGACCTTGAGTAACTAAGGGAAGATATGGGACAAAAGATAAACCCAACCGGATTCCGACTCTCGGTAACGAAGAACTGGACATCAAAGTGGTATGCAAACAATACTGATTTTGCGAAGATGCTCAAAGAGGACGTAGATGTCCGCATCTATCTCAAGAAGAAGTTAAAGAATGCATCAGTAAGTAAAGTCATCATCGAGCGTCCTGCAAAGAACGCACGCATCACAATTTACAGCTCACGCCCAGGTGTTGTGATCGGTAAAAAAGGTGAAGATATTGAAGTTCTCCGTCGTGAACTCCAGAAGCGTATGGGCGTTCCAGTCCATGTGAATATCGAAGAAATTCGTAAGCCTGAAGTTGATGCTCAATTGATCGCTGACTCTATTACTCAACAGTTAGAGAAGCGCATCATGTTCCGTCGTGCAATGAAGCGTGCAATGCAAAATGCAATGCGCCTTGGTGCACAAGGAATCAAGATCATGTCTTCTGGTCGTTTGAATGGTGCTGAAATTGCACGTCGCGAATGGTACCGTGAAGGTCGTGTTCCACTTCATACATTGAAGGCTGATATTGATTACGCAACTTCAGAAGCGGAAACAACATACGGCATCATCGGTGTAAAAGTTTGGGTATACAAAGGCGATACATTAGGCCGCGGTGCTGATGCTGTAGCAGTAACAGCAGAGCCAGCAGCTGAAGAGAAAAAGCCACGTCGCGCACCAGCTAAAACAACCGCACGCAAACCAGCAGCTGACAGCAAGCCTTTAGTTGCTGCTAAGCCAGCAGTAAAGCGTGCACCGAAAGCCGCTGAAGCCCCAAGTGCTGAAGCGCAGAAGTCAGGAGAGTAAGCATGCTACAACCAAAGCGTCGTAAGTATCGCAAGGAACAAAAGGGACGTAACACTGGCGTGGCAACACGCGGTAGTTCAGTAGCCTTTGGTGACTTTGGATTGAAAGCTATTGGCCGTGGTCGTTTGACTGCACGTCAGATTGAATCTGCACGTCGCGCAATGACACGTCACATTAAGCGTGGTGGTCGTATCTGGATTCGTATTTTCCCAGACAAGCCAATTTCACAAAAGCCAGCTGAAGTACGTATGGGTAACGGTAAAGGTAATCCAGAGTACTACGTAGCAGAAATTCAACCAGGCAAGATTTTGTACGAGATGGATGGTGTGGATGAAGGTTTGGCGCGCGAGGCTTTCAAGCTTGCTGCTGCTAAGTTGCCATTGCAAACCACTTTCGTGATTCGCCACTTAGGTTGATCGGGATAGAGATTATGAAAAAGACAGAATTAGCATCCAAAGATCTGGTTGCCTTGAACGCAGAATTAACAGAGCTTTTGAAGACTAGCTTCAAACTCCGTATGCAAAAGGGTACTCAGCAACTCACAAATACCAGCCAATTGGGTAAAACTAAGCGTGAAATTGCTCGCGTGAAGACTTTTATTACTCAAAAAACTGCACAGAAATAAGGAAAAAGGGATATGACAGAATTATCTAAACCCTTGCGCCGCACCCTTGTGGGTCGTGTCGTTAGCGACAAAATGCAAAAAACTGTGACTGTGCTAGTTGAGCGCCAAGTAAAACATGCGCTTTATGGCAAATATGTTGGACAGTCCAAAAAATACCATGCTCATGACGAAGCTGGTCAATACAAGATGGGTGATACCGTTGAAATTGCTGAATCTAAGCCAATTTCACGTACTAAATCTTGGGTTGTGACCCGTTTAGTTCAAGAATCCAAAGGTATTTAAAGAAATATTAGGGATTTTGGCGAACTTTCTTGCCAAATCCCTGTTTTGCGTAGTATGATAGAAGGCTTCTCTGGTTTTATTGGGAGAAGCAGTGTTTTTTCATTAATTCCGGGTTTTAACTTTCGTTAAAGCCCATAGACGGAACCAAGACTGTTTGCCTTTGGCTAACAAGTTGGGGATTAAAAAATGATTCAGACCGAAAGTAGATTACAGGTCGCCGATAACACAGGCGCCAGTGAAGTTTTGTGCATCAAGGTATTGGGCGGCTCTAAGCGTCGTTACGCCAGTATCGGTGATGTCATTAAAGTGACTGTAAAGTCCGCTGCTCCACGTGGCCGTGTAAAAAAAGGTGATATTTATAACGCCGTAGTAGTGAGAACTGCTAAGGGTGTACGCCGTCCAGACGGCTCATTGATTAAGTTCGATGGAAACGCTGCGGTATTGCTCAACGCTAAGTTAGAGCCAATCGGCACACGTATCTTTGGACCAGTTACGCGCGAATTGCGTACTGAGAAGTTCATGAAGATCGTTTCTCTCGCCCCCGAAGTTATTTAAGAGGCTGATATGAAAAAGATTCGTAAAGGTGATTCAGTAGTTCTGTTGACTGGCCGCGATAAGGGCAAGCAAGGAACAGTTACAGCCGTTCTCGAGAACAAATTAGTAATCGAAGGCGTAAATATTTACAAAAAGAGCGTTAAGCCAAATCCAGCAGCCGGTGTTACTGGCGGCATGATTGACAAGACGATGCCTGTTCACATTTCTAATGTGGCTGTGGTTGACGGTAACGGCAAACCATCACGTGTTGGTATCAAACTCGTGGACGGTAAAAAGCAACGTTTCCTCAAAACCACTGGCGCAACTTTAAGCGCATAAGGGGCACGGAGAAATTATGAGCACACGTTTTCAAGAACACTATCAAGCTAAAGTTGTTGCTGATTTGATCGCCAAATTTGGTTACAAGTCAGTAATGGAAGTTCCACGTATCACTAAGGTAACCCTGAACATGGGCTTGGGCGATGCAGTGAACGACAAGAAAATTATCGAAAATGCAGTTGGTGATTTGACTAAAGTAGCAGGTCAAAAGCCAGTTGTGACAAAAGCGAAAAAAGCGATTGCTGGTTTCAAAATTCGTCAAGGCTACCCAATCGGTGCCATGGTGACATTGCGTGGTGCACGCATGTACGAATTTTTAGATCGTTTCGTGACTGTTGCTTTGCCACGCGTACGTGACTTCCGCGGAATTTCCGGTAAGGCATTTGACGGCCGTGGTAACTACAACATCGGCGTTAAAGAGCAAATCATTTTCCCTGAAATCGAATACGACAAAATTGATGCCCTCCGTGGTCTCAATATCAGTATTACGACGACCGCTAAGACTGACGAAGAAGCAAAAGCTTTGTTAGCAGCGTTCAAATTCCCATTCCGCAATTAAGAGGCTAACGTGGCAAAACTATCCCTAATTGAGCGCGAGAATAAGCGCGCTAAAACTGTAGAGAAGTACGCTGTAAAGCGTGCTGAACTCAAGGCAATCATTGCTGATCAATCACGCAGCGATGAAGAGCGCTATGAAGCTCGCTTGAAGCTACAGGCACTTCCACGTAACGCAAGCCCGATTCGTCAAAGAAATCGTTGTTCATTAACCGGTCGTCCACGCGGTGTATTCAGCAAGTTTGGTTTAGCGCGTAGCAAGATTCGTGAAATCGCCTTCCGTGGCGAAATCCCCGGTTTAACCAAGGCCAGCTGGTAAGCGGCGAAAGAATTAGGAGAACTCATGAGTATCAGCGATCCAATCGCCGACATGTTGACAAGGATCCGCAATGCGCAAGCAGTGCAGAAACCCGTAGTCTTGATGCCGTCGTCAAAAGTTAAAGTAGCTATTGCAAAAGTCTTGCAGGATGAAGGTTATATCGATAGTTTTGAAATCAAAGGTGAAGCAGCTAAGCCAGTGCTACACATTGAACTCAAATACTACGCAGGCCGCCCTGTTATTGAGCGTATTGACCGTGTTTCTACACCAAGTCTACGTATCTACAAAGGCCGCCACGACATTCCTGAAGTGATGAATGGCTTGGGCATTGCAATTATTTCAACCCCACAAGGCGTAATGACAGACCGCAAAGCTCGTGCAAACGGCGTTGGTGGCGAAGTTATTTGCTACGTCGCGTAAGGAGAGAAATATGTCCCGCGTTGGTAAATCACCTATTCCAGTCCCTAAGGGCGCTGAAATCAGCATCAACGGTGCAAACATTACTGTTAAAGGCCCATTGGGAACTTTGACACATAACTTGCATCCTTCTGTTGGTTTGAAACAAGAAGATGGCGTATTGACAGTTGTTTTAAATAACGACACACCAGAAGCTGGTGCACAGTCAGGTACTGCACGCGCTTTAGTGAACAACATGGTTGTTGGCGTAACTACTGGCTTTGAGCGCAAGCTCAGCTTGGTAGGCGTTGGTTACCGTGCTGCTGCTCAAGGCGAAACATTGAAGTTGCAGTTAGGTTTCTCACACGACATTATTTACAACCTGCCAAAGGGTGTAAAAGCTGAGACTCCAACTCAAACTGAAATCATTATTAAAGGTTCCAACAAGCAGCAAGTTGGCCAGGTTGCCGCTGAAGTTCGCGCATACCGTTCACCAGAGCCATACAAAGGCAAGGGCGTTCGCTACGTGGATGAGGTTGTACACCTGAAAGAAACTAAGAAGAAGTAAGCGAGATTAAAAAATGAATAAAGACGAATCCAGACAAAGACGCGCTAGGCAGACTCGTATTCGCATTGCCGAAGCATTGGCAAATCGCTTAACAGTTATCCGTAGCAACTCACACATTTCTGCACAGGTATACAGCCCATGTGGAACCAAAGTTGTAGCAGCTGCTTCAACAATGGAAAAAGATTTGCGCCAAGCAATCAAAAACGGCGGCAACGCTGATGCGGCAAAACAAATCGGCAAATTAGTTGCTGAGCGTGCTGTTAAAGCAGGCGTTGTTGATGTTGCTTTTGATCGTTCCGGTCATCGTTACCACGGCCGTATTAAGGCCTTAGCTGAAGCTGCGCGTGAAGCCGGCCTGAAGTTCTAATAGGGTTTAGGAAAAAACATGGCAAAAATGCAAACTAAGATGCAAAACGAAGAGCGTGATGATGGTCTTCGCGAGAAGATGATTGCTGTTAATCGTGTAACTAAAGTGGTTAAGGGTGGTCGTATTCTCGGCTTCGCTGCACTCACTGTAGTTGGCGATGGCGATGGTCGTATCGGCATGGGCAAAGGCAAATCAAAAGAAGTTCCAGTTGCTGTTCAAAAGGCAATGGACGAAGCACGTCGCAAGATGATCAAAGTTTCCTTACGTAAAGGTACTTTGCAACACACTGTGATTGGTAAGCATGGCGCGTCACGCGTGATGATTTCTCCAGCTAAAGACGGTACTGGCGTTATCGCTGGTGGCCCAATGCGCGCAATCTTCGATGTAATGGGTGTAACTAACGTTGTTGCTAAGTCACTTGGCTCAACAAACCCTTACAACATGGTTCGTGCAACGATTGATGGCTTGAGCAAGATGAGCACTCCTTCTGAAATTGCTGCTAAGCGCGGTAAGTCAGTTGAAGAGATTCTCGGCTAAGACCAAAAGATTAGGAATCTATAAATGACAACATCTAACTCCAAAGTCAAACTGCAATTAGTACGCAGCTTGATCGGCACACGCGAAAGCCACCGTGCAACTGTTCGTGGTTTAGGCCTCGGACGTATCAATTCTGTTTCAGAATTGGAAGACACTCCAGCTGTTCGCGGAATGATTAATAAAGTTTCTTATCTAGTTAAAGTCATTGGCTAATAACTAGCAAGTAAATAGGCGAAGAATATGCAACTCAATACACTCAAACCCGCAGAGGGATCCAAGAAAAATCGTCGTCGCGTAGGTCGCGGCATCGGTTCAGGTCTTGGTAAAACTGCAGGCCGCGGTCACAAAGGTCAAAAATCACGTTCCGGCGGATTCCACAAGGTTGGATTCGAGGGCGGTCAGATGCCTATGTATCGTCGTTTGCCAAAACGCGGTTTCGTGTCTTTGACACGTCGTCACGTTGGTCAAATCACTTTGAATGACTTAGCAAAAATCAACTTGCCAGAAGTAGACTTGTTGGTTTTGAGAGCTCATGGTTTTGCTGGTGAGCAAATCAATGCAGTCAAAGTAATTAAGACTGGTGAACTGTCAATTGCTGTAACCCTCAAAGGTATTACAGCAACTGCAGGTGCGAAAGCGGCTATTGAAGCAGCTGGCGGCAAATTGGTTGACTTGGTTTAATTAGTTTTTAGTAAACGATGGCACTCGCTCCTACCAACACAGCAAATATTGCTCAATCAGGAAACAAGTTTGGCGAATTACGCCAGCGCTTGATATTCCTGGTTTTGGCATTGCTTGTGTTCCGTTTGGGCGCGCACATTCCTGTTCCAGGTATTGACCCTGACCAATTGGCTCAATTGTTCTCCGGTCAAAAAGATGGCATCTTGGGAATGTTCAATCTGTTCTCAGGTGGTGCTTTATCGCGCTTTACAGTTTTTGCTTTAGGAATCATGCCGTACATCTCTGCGTCGATCATCATGCAGTTAATGACGATTGTTGTTCCTTCTTTGGAGTCTTTGAAAAAAGAAGGCCAAGCAGGACAGCGCAAGATTACTCAGTACACCCGTTATGGCACTGTGTTCTTGGCTACATTCCAGGCATTGGGTATCTCAGTTGCGCTGCAAGCTCAACCAGGTTTGGTTATTAATCCTGGCTTGATGTTTGAACTCAACACCGTAGTTACTTTGGTTACTGGCACGATGTTCCTGATGTGGCTCGGTGAGCAGATCACTGAGCGAGGTCTTGGCAACGGTATCTCTATTATTATTTTCGGCGGCATTGTTTCTGGCTTGCCAACTGCAATCGGTAGCTTGCTTGAATTAGTGCGCACCGGTTCCATGAATATCCTATCCGCATTACTCATCGTAGTAATTTGTATTGCGGTAACTTATTTTGTTGTATTTGTAGAGCGTGGTCAGCGCCGTATTTTGGTGAACTACGCTAAGCGTCAAGTTGGTAACAAGGTATATGGCGGTCAGTCTTCATATTTCCCATTGAAGTTGAATATGGCTGGTGTTATCCCTCCAATTTTTGCTTCATCTATCATTTTGTTCCCTGCAACGATTGCTGGCTGGTTTACATCAGGCGAGCCTACCAATATGTTCAGCAGAATTATTAAAGACTTGGCAGCAACATTAGCCCCAGGTCAACCTGTTTACACAATTTTGTATGCAGCTGCGATTATTTTCTTCTGCTTCTTCTACACAGCTTTGGTTTTCAACAGCCGTGAGACTGCAGATAACTTAAAGAAGAGCGGTGCTTTTGTTCCAGGTATTCGTCCTGGCGATCAGACTGGTCGTTATATCGACAAGATCTTGGTTCGTTTGACATTGGCTGGCGCAATTTATATGGTTTTGGTTTGCTTGTTGCCAGAATTCTTAGTGTTGAAGTACAACGTGCCATTCTATTTTGGCGGTACTTCATTGTTGATTATTGTCGTTGTTGCAATGGATTTCATGGCTCAAGTTCAGTCATTCGTAATGCAACAACAATATGGTTCTTTGATGAAAAAAGCTAACTTTAAGATGGGCGCTTAACTGAATGTCTAAAGACGATGTAATTCAGATGGCGGGAGAAATTATTGAGAATTTGCCGAACGCAATGTTTCGCGTGAAGCTAGAGAACGGACATGTGGTTCTAGGGCACATTTCTGGAAAGATGAGGATGCATTACATCCGCATTCTGCCAGGAGATAAGGTGACGGTGGAGATGACTCCTTACGACCTGACGCGCGCAAGAATCATTTTCCGAGCGAAGTAAAGATTAAGTAGTACATATTTTTTTAGAGGTGAGTTATGAAAGTTTTGGCATCCGTTAAGTGTATTTGCAGAAATTGCAAGATCATTAAGCGCAAACGCGTTGTGCGCGTGATCTGTTCTTCAGACGCACGTCATAAGCAGCGTCAAGGCTGATCTGGTTAATTAAGAGGAAATCTCATGGCACGTATCGCTGGGGTAAATATCCCAAATCATCAACATACTGTTATCGGTTTAACAGCAATTTTTGGCATCGGCACAACACGTGCTCGCAAAATTTGTGAAACCACAGGTGTTGCTATCGACAAAAAAGTTAAAGATCTTACTGACGGTGACTTGGAAAAGTTGCGTGATGAAGTAGGTAAGTTCATCACTGAAGGTGACCTTCGTCGTGAAGTAACGATGAGCATCAAGCGTTTGATGGACTTAGGCTGCTATCGTGGCGTTCGTCATCGTAAGGGCTTGCCTGTACGTGGTCAACGTACTAAGACTAACGCGCGTACCCGCAAGGGCCCACGTAAGTCTGGCGTGCAACTCAAGAAATAATCAAGAAAGTTTATTGACATGGCAAAACAACAATCCGCTTCTGCAGCTTCACAGCGCGCACGCAAGAAGGTTAAAAAGAACGTTGCTGACGGTATTGCACACGTTCACGCTTCTTTTAATAACACCATTATTACGATCACTGATCGCCAAGGTAATGCGCTTTCATGGGCAACATCTGGTGGCCAGGGCTTCAAGGGCTCACGTAAATCAACACCTTTTGCTGCTCAGGTAGCTGCTGAAGTTGCTGGTAAGACAGCTATTGAATGCGGTATCAAGAATTTGGAAGTTCAGATCAAAGGCCCAGGCCCAGGTCGTGAATCAGCAGTTCGTGCATTGAACTCATTGGGCATCAAGATCACTGAGATTCAAGACGTAACTCCAGTTCCACATAATGGTTGCCGTCCTCCTAAGCGTCGTCGTATCTAAGCTAGGAAGTTGGCAGTACAAGTTTTAGTAGTTTTTTATTAAAGCCCACCGTTCATCTGAATTAAAGGGTGAACTCACCGCCGGTCGTAAGACTGCGGCAAAGAAAGGAAAGCATCGTGGCACGTTACTTAGGGCCTAAGGCCAAATTAGCACGTCGGGAAGGTACCGACTTATTTTTAAAGAGCGCACGTCGCGCCCTGTCAGACAAGTGCAAGTTAGATACTAAGCCTGGTCAACATGGCCGTACATCTGGCTCAAGAACATCTGATTACGGTAATCAATTGCGTGAAAAGCAAAAGGTTAAGCGTATCTATGGCGTATTAGAGCGTCAATTCCGTCGTTACTTCGCAGAAGCTGAGCGTCGTAAGGGCAACACTGGTGAAACATTGCTCCAGTTGCTTGAGTCACGTTTAGACAACGTGGTATATCGCATGGGCTTTGGTTCTACTCGTGCTGAAGCGCGTCAATTGGTTTCTCATTGCGCAATTTTGCTCAATGGCAGCCCAGTAAACATTCCATCAATTCAGGTTAAGCCTGGTGATGTAGTGGCGATTCGTGAAAAAGCGAAGAAGCAAGCGCGTATTACAGAATCACTCAATTTGGTTGGACAAATGGCAGCTGTTACTTGGGTTTCAGTTGACGCAGCCAAGCTCGAGGGAACATTTAAGCAAGTGCCTGACCGTGAAGATATTAGCGGTGAAATTAATGAAAGTTTGATCGTCGAATTGTATTCACGCTAATTAGGCACTCTCAAGGAAAAAATATGCAAACAAATTTGCTCAAGCCAAAAATTATTTCTGTTGAAGCGCTTACCGCCAACCAAGCTAAGGTTGTTATGGAGCCGTTCGAGCGTGGCTATGGCCACACACTCGGAAATGCATTACGTCGTGTTTTGTTGTCCTCGATGGTTGGTTATGCACCAACTGAAGTAGCAATTGCTGGTGTTGTTCATGAATACTCCACATTAGATGGCGTTCAAGAGGATGTAGTTAACCTTTTGTTGAACCTCAAAGGTATCGTATTTAAGTTGCAGTCACGTGATGAAGTTACTATCAATTTGCGTAAAGAAGGTCCAGGCGTTGTTACTGCAAAAGATATTGATTTGCCACATGATGTAGAAATCATTAACCCTGATCACGTTATCGCTCACTTGTCAGCTGGTGGCAAGTTAGATATGCAGATCAAGGTTGAAAAAGGCCGTGGCTATGTACCAGGCAATATGCGTCAATACCATGACGAAGCTACCAAGATTATTGGTCGCATCGTATTGGATGCCTCATTTAGCCCAGTAAGCCGTGTTAGCTATGCTGTTGAGTCTGCTCGTGTTGAGCAACGTACCGACCTCGATCGTCTCGTAATGACAATCGAAACAAACGGTGTGTTGTCTCCTGAAGAGGCGATTCGTCAAGCCGCTACCATTTTGGTTGATCAGTTAGTTGTATTCGCAGCCCTCGAAAGCAGCGAAGTTTCTGGTGATCTCGCACCAAGCCGCTCTTCAATGGTTGATCCAATGTTGATGCGTCCGGTTGATGATCTCGAGCTCACAGTTCGCTCTGCAAACTGCTTGAAGGCTGAGAACATTTACTACATCGGTGACTTGATTCAACGTACAGAGAATGAATTGTTGAAGACGCCTAATTTAGGTCGTAAGTCTTTGAATGAAATCAAAGATGTATTGGCGGCTCGTGGCTTAAGTCTTGGCATGAAACTCGAAAGCTGGCCTCCAGCTAACCTCGAGAAATAATTAGAAAGGAAGCATCATGCGTCACGGAAACGGCTTACGCAAACTAAACAGAACATCATCACATCGCTTGGCGATGCTGCGCAACATGTCCAATTCTCTTTTGGAGCACGAAGTGATTAAAACCACTTTGCCAAAAGCAAAAGAATTGCGCATGGTTGTTGAGCCTTTGATTACCTTGGGTAAAAAAGATAACTTAGCAAACCGTCGCTTAGCATTCAATCGCACACGTGATCGCGATATCGTGACCAAACTCTTCACAGAGCTCGGCCCACGTTACGCAACTCGTCCAGGTGGCTACCTTCGTATTTTGAAGTTTGGCTTCCGTCATGGTGACAATGCACCTATGGCTTTGGTTGAGTTGGTAGATCGTCCAGAAGTTGAAGAAACAGCAGTAGCTGAAGAGGCTTAAGCCCTTTAGCAAGATTAAAAGCCAGGCTTCGGTCTGGCTTTTTTCATTTATATAGTTATAAATACACCATGACAAAAGACCAATCTGCCGAACTATTGATTATTGTTACCAGCTTTGCATCGCTTGAAGATGCAAAGAAAATGGGACATCAATTGATTGAAAGCCGTTTGGCTGCCTGCGTGCAAATTCAAGAGGGCGTGCATTCCATCTATCGATGGGAAGGCAAGGTATGCGAAGGCAATGAGGTTCTATTGTCAGCAAAGACGGTTGCAGATAAATGGATGGATATTTCAAATTTCATCCAAAGTCATCATCCTTATGATTTGCCAGAGGTGATTGCCTATGCTCCTGAAAAATATGAAGCGCTGTATGGCAAGTGGGTGCAGGCCGAGGTAAAGTGAGTCCCATGAGATTGATTAATAAATTCATCCCAGTTCTGGCTGCATTCCTATTCTTTGTTGGTAATGCTATTGCAGCCCCAGAATTCCTGCCGCCTGAGAAAGCATTTCAGGCTGAAGCAAGCTGGGCGGTCAATACGAATGACATTGAGTTGGAGATTTTTCCAGCCAAGGGTTATTACATCTACCAAGAATCCTTGCATTTTAAGATGGGCTCCGAGCCCAGTAAATTAGGGCTTGTAAAGGCATCACTCCCTGCTGGGATTGAAAAGTATGACGAAACTTTTCAAAAGAAAATGCAGGTTTATAAGCAGGCATTTCTTCTCACGCTAGATAAAAAAGCGGAAACGGGCAAGCCTCTCTACCTAGAGTTGGAATTACAAGGATGTGCTGAAGCCGGAGACCGAAACCGGCATCCACGCCCACCACCGCTGAGCCAGAAGGTCCCGAGGCCGTGTTCGTTGCCCAGACGGTGAAATTACCGCCGAGTGTGGTGATGGCTGAAGACTGGGTATAGATCGGAGCCTTCACGGTCAGCGAGTAATTCCCGGCTGTGGGCAAGACTGCGGTTCCGGAGAACATGGCTTTGGTGGTCGCTTTCAGTGCGACATTTCGATTGCTGAGCTGCGTCGAGAGGCTGTCGATAGCCTGACCGGTTCCGCTTGCGGCCAGGGTCACGGTCACATTGGACTGGTCCACGAAAAGTGTTCCATTGATCCATGACATGTTGGCGCTCATGGTGTTACTCGTAGCCTGACCCACGACCCACACGATTCCGGGCAGAGCGAGCATCGTGACGTTGGCGGTGACGGAAGTGTAGCCCGGAGCCGAGAACGTCAGCGTGTATGGGTATCCGACCGTGCCACCGGTAAAAGTCAGATTGGTGAACGAGACGCTCCCCGTGCCGGATGCGGTGTTACCGCTGAGCGTCGCATCACCATTAACGGTCACCGTGACGGTCTGAGTATCCCCAGCGGTGAGAGCGATTGTGGGTTGAACTGCGAGCGGCTCATTGAGGGCGACACCGTTCGGGGCAACGGAAACAACCAGCGGTGGTCCACCCACTGCCTGGGAAGAGGCGACAGATGACCACGTGACGGCACCGGCAAAGATTAGGAGGAAGGCAGCGATAAGAAAGACACGAACGCGTTTAATACGTATTCGCGCAGCGCGACGGCTGAGCATCTTCAAGTTGCCTCCTCTCTGTGCATCGTTTTGCGTCGATGGGCGTGAATGCGCGCCAAAATGGGCACACCTCAACGGTTCTTAGTGAAACATG
>ERZ1034363.1090-NODE-1090-length-16302-cov-12.856579_pt1 | contig 16302 bp, 10 predicted proteins | sample MGYA00520616_ERZ1034363 | MGnify/ENA primary metagenome ERZ1034363 (study PRJEB33736, sample SAMEA104284506) | Azolla filiculoides | biome: Urban; feature: Water surface; material: Ditch water | place: Netherlands | collected 2015-10-28 | depth 0-0.1 m ...
GACTTAGTAGATACAGAGTTTGAGAATCCAGATCCAAACGGAGACGGAAACCCTTCTGACGCACAAGACACAGACGGTGACGGTACACCAGACTACTTAGATGTAGATGATGATGGTGACTTAGTAGATACAGAGTTTGAGAATCCAGATCCAAACGGAGACGGAAACCCTTCTGACGCACAAGACACAGACGGCGACGGTACACCAGACTATTTAGATGTAGATGACGATGGTGATGGTGTTCCAACAGCTGATGAAAACCCTGATCCGAATGGAGATGGTGATCCTTCTGATGCACAAGATACAGATGGTGACGGTACACCAGATTATTTAGATGCGGATGACGATAATGATGGTATTATTGCATATAATGAAGGTGGAAATGTTGACACAGATGGTGATGGTTTAGCAAATTATTTAGACCAAGATGCTGATGGTGATGGAATTCCAGATAATGTTGAAGCACAAACAACAGCAGGATACATTGTTCCTTCTGGAGTTGATGCTAATAATAATGGAATTGATGATGCTTATGATGCTGGATTATTGCCTATAGATACAGATGGAGACGGTACAAACGATATGTTTGATTTAGATTCTGACGGAGATGGAGTATATGATCAATATGAAACAGGTGTTGATTTAGCTGGAACAGATTCTGATAATGATGGATTAGATGACAATATTGATACTACTCCAGGTTATGATGATCCAAATGGTATATTTGTAACTCCTGGTGATGATCTTCAAGATACTGATGGTACAGAAGATGTTGACTTTAGAGATATTGATGACGATGGTGATGGATTGTTAACAGAAAATGAACATGGTGATGAAAATGGAGATGGAAACCCAGATGATGCTTTTGATTCAGATGGTGATGGTACACCAGATTATTTAGAGTTCAATAATCATGCGCCTTCAACAGATGATTTAGAAATCTTCAACTTAGTTACTCCAAATGGAGATAGTGATAATGATGTATTTGTAATTAGAAATATTGAATTATTCCCAGATAACACGGTTGAGATTTATAACAGATGGGGAATTTTGGTTTATGAAGTTTCAAGTTATAATCCAGCTGAAGGAAGAGCGTTTGTAGGTATATCAGAAGGTAGAGTAACAGTTAGTCAAACTTCAGAATTACCAGTTGGAACATACTTCTATGTTGTAAAATACAGAAATAGCGCAGGTAACAACAAAGAGCGTTCAGGATATTTATATATTAATAGATAAAAAGCTTTAAGGGGAAGCAATTCCCCTTTTAGTAATTATAAAAAGTGAAAAAAATGAAAAAAAGATTTTTAATATTTATTGTAACACTTGTAGCGGCATCTTCTTATGCTCAACAAGATTCACAATTCACAAATTATATGTATAACACTATTAATATCAACCCTGCTTATGCTGGTTCGCGTGGTGTTTTAAGTGTTTTTGGATTACATAGAAACCAATGGGTTGGATTAGATGGAGCGCCTGTCACGAACACGTTCTCATTAAATACCCCAATTAACAATTCAAATTTTGGATTAGGTTTTTCGATAGTTAATGATAGAATTGGACCTTCAGATGATAATTCAATTTCAGCAGATGTTTCTTATTCAGTTAAGACATCTGAAAAGTTTAAATTGTCATTCGGTATTAAGGCTACAGCAAATCTTTTAAATGTAGATTTTACAAAATTGAATATTTATAATCCAGGAGATGCTTTAGCGCAATATAATGTTGATAATAAATTTTCTCCAAATGTTGGAGCCGGTGTTTATTTTCATTCTGATAAAACTTATTTTGGTTTTTCGGTTCCTAATTTCTTAGAAACTAAGCATTTTGATAAAGATGAATCTGCTTTTTCTTCAGAATCAGTTGCTTCAGAAAGAATGCATTATTATTTAATTGCGGGTCACGTTTTTGATTTATCAGGAAATATTAAATTAAAGCCAGCGATATTGACAAAAATGGTTCAAGGTGCACCTTTGCAAGTTGATTTGTCGGCTAATTTCTTATTTAATGATAAATTTACACTTGGAGCAGCATATCGTTGGGATGCAGCAGCAAGTTTATTAGCTGGTTTCCAAGTTTCAAATTCTTGGTTCATTGGATATGGATATGATATGGAAGTTACTAAATTGGCTAACTACAATTCAGGTTCACATGAAATTTTCTTGCGCTATGAATTGTTTAAAAATTATGACAAAGTAGTTTCTCCAAGATTCTTCTAAAAAAGATACATTATGAAAATAAAAGTAATATTATTATTGTTTGTATTGAGTATTTCTTCTGGATTTGCTCAAAAAGGTAAACTGGCTTCAGCTGATAAAAAATTTAATGATTTAGCCTATATTGATGCTATAGAAATCTATAAAAAAGTTGCTGAAAAAGGACACAAATCGGTTGATTTGTTTCAAAAGTTAGGAAACTCATATTATTTCAATGCAAATTTATTAGAAGCTAATAAATGGTATGGTGAATTATTCGCACTAGGTCAAGAAGTAGAACCTGAGTATTATTTCAGATACGCACAAACATTGAAATCAGTTGGAGATTATGCAAAAGCGAATGAATATTTAGCTAAGTTTTCACAAAAAACAGCTTCTGATAATCGTGCAAAAATCTTTGAAGAAAATAAAGATTATTTGTCAGAAATTAAGAAAAATTCAGGAAGACAAAAGATTGAAGATGCTGGAATCAATTCAGAATATTCTGATTATGGAGGTTCTTTTTACAAAGAAAACTTTGTATTCACTTCTGCAAGAGATACTGGCGGTGTTTCAAATATGAAACACAAGTGGACTAATGCTTCTTTTTATAACTTGTATAGTGCTACGGTTAGCTCGGAAGGATATTTAACTAACCCAGAGCCGTTAGCTAGAAAGGTAAATTCTAAATTTAATGAATCTTCTGCTGTATTCACAAAAGATGGAAATACGATGTATTTTACACGTAATAATTACACTAACGGGAAACAAAGAACAGATGCTACCAAAACTACCTTATTGAAATTGTATAAAGCAACTAAAGGTGATGCTGGAGAATGGACAAATGTTGAAGAATTGCCCTTTAATAGCAACGATTACAGTTGTGCTCACCCAGCTTTAAGTCCAGATGATAAAACATTGTATTTTGCCTCTAATATGCCAGGTACAGTTGGTCAATCAGATATTTTTAAAGTTACTGTAAATACTGATGGTTCTTTTGGAACTCCAGAAAGTTTAGGTGGTGGAATTAATACTGAAGCACGTGAAACTTTTCCATTTGTTACTGATGAAAACGAAATTTTCTTTGCTTCTGACGGACAATTAGGTTTAGGTGGTTTAGACGTTTTTTCTGTAAAAGTTTATGAAGACGGAACCATGTCAAAAGTATTCAATGTAGGTTCTCCAGTAAATAGTCCACAAGACGATTTTGCTTACCTTTTTGATTCTAAGACTAAATTTGGATTTTTCTCATCGAACAGACAAGGTGGAAAAGGTAATGATGATATTTACAAGTTTGTAGAACAAATTCCGTTACCATACAATTGTAAACAAATAGTTTCTGGAGTTATTACAGATGAAGAAACAAAAGAAGTCTTAGCAAATGCTAAAGTGACTTTATTTGACGAGGATATGAAAGTAATTAGCGATATGATTGCTAATGAAAAAGGCGAATACAAGTTTGAAGAACTAGAATGTGAAAAAACATATTTTGTAAGAGCAGAAAAGAAAGATTACGAAACAGTTGAAACTTCTGTGGTAACAGGAAGTGCACCTGGAGAAACTACTGCAAAATTACCAATTACAAAACGCGTAAAACAAGTTGGTGTTGGTTCAGATTTAGCCAAAGCATTTGATATTAAAATTATTTATTTTGATTTAGATAAATCAAATATTAGACCTGATGCTGCTTTAGAGTTAGAAAAAATTCTACAGGTTATGAAGCAATATCCTACCATGAAAGTTGATGTTCGTTCACATACAGATTGTCGTCAAACTGCAAAATATAATCAAGCGTTATCAGATAGAAGAGCAAAATCAACTATTGCTTGGTTAGTTAAAAATGGAGTTGCAGCGGATAGATTAACTGGTAAAGGTTACGGAGAATCACAATTAGTAAATGATTGTGGTTGTGAGCCAACTAATGAGTCTAAATGTTCAGAAGAAGAGCATCAAGCGAATAGAAGAAGTGAATTTATTATTACAGCAATGTAAGAGCGTTATAATTCAATTAAAAAAGCATCAAGAAATTGATGCTTTTTTTGTTAATAGTAGGTTATAAATGTTGTTAAATACTTATGAATTGCTATTTTTGTCCATTACAACAAAAAATGTTAATTAATATGAAAATGAATCGCCTGATTATTTTTGTTTTTTTACTATCACAGTCTTTTTTATTTGCACAAAGTAAAGAGGTTTTGTTCACCATCGATAACCATCCGTATTATACAGATGAGTTTGTAAGAGTTTATAATAAAAATCTTGATTTAGTTAAAGATGATTCTCAGAAAAATCTTGATAATTATTTAGAGTTATTTTTAGGATATAAACTAAAAGTTGAAAAAGCAAATAAAATAGGATTGCAAAATAGTGTTAATTATCAAAATGAATTAAAATCATATAGAAATCAACTTTCAAAAAATTATGTAAACGATTCAAAAGTAACTAATGAATTAGTTCAAGAAGCTTATAATAGAGTTCAAAAAGAAGTTAGAGCTTCACATATTCTAGTGTTGGTAGATGAAGGTGCAACTCCAGAAGATACTCTTAAAGCTTATAATAAAATCCTAGATATTAAAAAAAGAATCGACAATGGTGAAGATTTTGTAAAGGTTGCCCAACAATTTTCAGAAGATCCTTCCGTAAAAGAAAATAACGGTGATTTAGGTTATTTTTCTGCGTTTAGAATGGTTTATCCATTTGAAAATGCTGCGTTTAAAACCAATGTTGGACAAGTTTCAAAGCCTTTTAGAACACGTTTTGGATATCATTTAGTTAAAGTAGTTGATAAAAGAGATAATAGAGGTGAAGTTACAGTTGCACACATAATGATATTAAAGCCATCAGCAGCAGATGCTCAATTAGAAGCTAAGGCTAAACAAACAATTGATGATATTTGCCAAAAAATACAACAAGGCGAAGGATTTGAAAGTTTAGCAAATCAATTTTCTGAAGACAAATCTTCTGCTCAAAAAGGTGGCGTTTTACAACGTTTTGGTTCTGGACAATTGAGTTCTGAAGAGTTTGAAAATGTTGCCTTTTCGCTTCAAAATAAAAATGATATTTCAAAACCATTCCAATCTCAATTTGGTTGGCATATTGTTAAACTTATTGATAAGCATCCAGTTCAAGCTTTAGCGGATATGAAATCTGAACTTGAGGACAAAGTAAGAAAAGACGAACGCTCGTTATTAATCACGAATTCTTTGGCTAAAAAATTAAGAACGAAATATACTTACACAAAAGAACAAAAATTATTAAACCAAATAAAAACTATGGTTACTGATGATTTTTATTCTCAAACTTGGGAAATTCCTCAAAACAAAAAAGAGATTAACGATTTACTTTTAACAATTAATAAAACCAAAAAAGTATATTCAATTATCTTTTTGAAATACATTCACACACAGCAAAAATCTAATATTAAAACAAGACCAATTTCTAAATTAGTAGATGAACTATTTGAAAAATTTATTGATGAACAGCTAATTGCTTACTATAATGATAATTTGGAAAATGAATTTCCTGATTTCAAATATGTAATGGATGAATATCGTGATGGATTATTGTTGTTTGATTTGATGGATAGAGAAATTTGGACAAGAGCAAAAACAGATACCACAGGAATTAAAGTGTATTATAATGCAAACTTGAATAAATATCAATGGAAGAAAAGATATGGTGTTGATATATTTTCTTCGACAGATAAAGCAATGATTGAAAAAGCACAAAATTTCCTAAAAAAAGGAAAATCGATTGAATACATTAAGGAAAAATTGAATAAAGATGGGAAGATTCATATTATGGTAAAATCGGGCTTGTTTGAAGAAGATTATGATATTTTACCACAATATCAAGACTTGTCTAAAGGAGTTGCAACTATCGTTTCTAAAGATAAATATTACTTTGTAGTAAATGTTTTAGATGTAAAAGAAGCAGGTCCAAAAGACTTCAATGATTGTAAAGGGAAAGTTATCAGCGATTATCAACAGTATTTAGAGAATAATTGGGTTGATGAATTGAAAAAAGAATTTGACATAAAAATCAATCAAGACGTTTTTCAAACCGTAAAAAAACAGCTTCAGCATTAGTATGAAATTTTTGATACAGCTATTTCTTTTATCATTATTGGTTTCTTCGTGTGACTATTTTAGAGCGCCAAAGGAACCAAAAGCGATTGCACGTGTAGGAAAAAGTTATTTGTATCAAGAGGATATTGTAGATTTAGTACCAAAAGGAACTTCTAAAAAGGATAGTATTGCCATTGTAAAATCATTTATTGATAGATGGGCTACACAAAAATTACTTTTTGAAGCTGCTGAACGAAATCTAAGTAATGCAAAAGTTGAAGAGTTTAATGAGTTAATTAATCAATATAAAGTTGATTTATACACAAAAGCTTATGTGGAAGAATTAGTCATCAGGCAAATTGATACAGTTGTAACTGAAATCCAAATTGCAGATTATTATTCTAAAAATAAGCAATATTTTAAAAACGCTTCTGAATTGGTGAAAATGAGATACATCAATTTAGTTAAAGAAAATCCAAAATTTGCAAAAATTAAATCAAAGTTTAGTTCCTTTACCAAAAAAGATAAAAAAGAGCTAGAACAGTTAGCGGTTCAATTTAAAAGTTATGCTTTCAATGACTCAATTTGGGTAGATATTAATCAAGTGTATGAAAAACTACCATTCATTAATATAGAAAATAAGCAAAAGTATATTTCAGGCGGGATTAATTTTCAATACCCTGATTCTACAACTGTTTGGCTTGTTAAAGTGAATAAAGTTTTGCCTAAGGATAGCCCAACACCATTAGAGTTTTTGAAGCCAACGATAAAACAAATTATTATCAATAATAGAAAATTAGAATTAGTAAATACAATAGAAAAAGAGATTACAAATGACGCAATCAATGACAAAAAGTATGAAATTTATAAATAAAGAGTTCCTTTTAAGCCTATTTTTAGTAGCCACATCAATAACATTTGCTCAGAAGAAAGAAAAAGTTGACGGAGTTATCGCGGTAGTTGGTGATTATATTGTATTAGATTCTGATATTGATTTAGAATATATTCAATTAAAAGCTCAAGGGGTAGATACTAAAGATATTACACGTTGTGAACTTTTTGGAAAACAATTAGAAGATAAATTATATGCTCACCAAGCAATTCAGGATAGTATTGTTGTGACTGATGCAGAGGTTAATAGCTACATGAACGAGCAGTTAGACGCTATGATTGAGCAAGTAGGTTCGTTAGATAAAGTAATTAAATTCTATAAAAAGAAATCTGAAGAAGATTTTAGAAGTTATTTCTTTGATATCATTAAAATGAACAAGTTAACATCTCAAATGCAAAAAAAGATTGTTGACGAAGTTACTATAACTCCAGAGGAAGTTAGAAATTTCTTTAAAGGAATTCCTGCTGATGAGATTCCGACTTTTGGTGCTGAAATGGAAGTAGCTCAAATCGTAGTAAAACCAGTAATCACAGAAGAAGAAAAGAAAAGAGTAATCGATAAATTAAATGAAATTCGTCAAGATGTTTTAACAGGTTCTAGTTTCTTCAGTAAAGCCGTTTTGTTTTCTGAAGATCCAGGTTCAAGCTCAAATGGAGGATTTTATAAAATGAACCGAAAAACAGCTTTTGTAAAAGAGTTTAAAGATGTTGCATTTAGTTTAGCTGAAGGTGAAATTTCTGCTCCTTTTGAAACAGAGTTTGGTTATCATATTATTATGGTAGAAAAAATCAAAGGACAAGAAGTTGAGTTACGCCATATTTTGATTTCTCCAAAAGTTTCTTCACAAGCAATTAAAGATGCTAAAGCTAAAATTGAAGCTATTAGAACAAAAATAGTAAATAAAGAAATTACGTTTGCTGATGCGGCTAAATCTTCTTCAGATGAAAAAGAAACACGCAATAATGGGGGTGTTTTATTAAACCCAAGAACAATGGAGCCAAGATTCGAATTAACAAAAATGGATCCTACATTGTATGCGCAAGTTTCTGAATTAAAAGATGGAGAAGTTTCTTTACCAATTTTAGAAGAGGAGCGTGGTGGCGGTAAATTTTACAAAATAGTTACTGTAAATGATAGATTTGAAGAGCATCAAGCCGATTTTTCTAAAGATTATATTAAAATTAAAGAATTAGCACTTCGTGATAAACAAATCAAACAAATTGCAAAGTGGACAGAAGAAAAAATTAAAGAAACTTATATCAAAATTAACGACGAGTATAAAGATTGTGAATTCACAAATAACTGGTTGAAAAAATAAATTGACTAACCCTTTGAATTTTCAGAGGGTTTTTTATTATTTTAGACGTTTCATAATTAAATTCAATTTTCAAAATTCTAATATCAATATGTCAGACGTAGTAGCCATTCAAGAATTAGTTCAAAGACAAAAAGCATTAAAACAAGAAATTGCTAAAGTAATCGTAGGTCAAGATGAAGTTGTTCATCAAATTATTTTGAGTATATTTTCTGGAGGACATGCCTTGTTGGTTGGTGTTCCTGGATTAGCCAAAACCTTAATGGTGAATACAATTTCTCAGGCTTTGGGTTTAGATTTTAAACGAATTCAATTTACACCAGATTTAATGCCTTCTGATATTTTAGGAAGTGAAATTTTAGATGAAAGTCGTCACTTTAAATTTATTAAAGGGCCAATATTTTCAAATATTATTTTGGCAGATGAAATTAATAGAACACCACCAAAAACACAAGCAGCGTTATTGGAAGCTATGCAAGAGCGTGCGGTAACTGTTGCGGGGCATCATTATAAATTAGATTTGCCTTATTTTGTTTTGGCAACTCAAAATCCAATTGAACAAGAAGGAACTTATCCATTACCAGAAGCTCAATTAGACCGTTTTATGTTTGCCATAAAATTAGATTACCCAAGCTTTCAAGAAGAAGTTGATGTGGTAAAAGCAACCACTTCTGATTTGAAACCTGTAGTAAATCCGTTGTTTTCAGCACAAGAAATTATTGATTTTCAAAATGTAATTCGTAAAATTCCTGTTGCTGATAATGTTATAGAATATGCAGTTTCATTAGTAAGTAAAACGCGTCCAGATAATTCATTGTCAAATGATTATGTGAAAACCTATATCGATTGGGGAGCAGGTCCAAGAGCTTCTCAGAATTTAATTTTAGCCGCAAAAACAAATGCTGCTTTCAATGGAAAGTTTTCACCTGATATAGAAGATGTTCAAGCAGTTGCAACTGGAATTCTGCGTCATAGAATTGTAAAAAACTACAAAGCTGATGCCGAGGGAATTTCAGAAGAAGATATTATTAAAAAGCTGTTTTAGACAGCTTTTTTTATTACTTTTATGAATCAATTTCAACTATTTGATGGCAAATTCACAAAACAGAATTTTTGGTTTAGATGTGTTAAGAGCTTCCGCTATTTTAATGGTTGTGAGTTCGCATGTGTTATGGATTTATCCAAAAAGTAATAATTTTATTGTCTCAGTACTAGAACTTTTTGGATTTTGGGGAGTAGAACTTTTTTTTGTTTTGAGTGGCTTTCTTATAGGTTCTATTTTATACCAATCTTATGTCTCAGATTCATTTACATTAAAAGCTGTTTTTCATTTTTTAAAACGAAGATGGTTTCGAACATTGCCTAACTATTATTTGGTTTTAATAGCTAATATTTTCATTGCATTTTTTATTGATTATCAAGTTGATAATGTTGGTTTGCATTTCGTTTTTTTACAAAATTTTATACATAAATCGCCAATTTTTTTTCCAGAATCATGGAGTTTGTCAGTTGAAGAATTTGCTTATTTGTTGTTGCCTTTTGCTTTGTTTTTTGGAACTTTTGGGTTTGTAAAAAATAAGTCAAAACGTTTTTTAATTATAGTTTTTCTGTTATTAATTGTTTTCTTTTTTACAAAGGTTATTTTTAATGCAACATGCACTATTTCAAATTTAACCGATTGGAATTCAAATTTGAAATCAATTGTAATTTATAGAATTGATGCTATTTTAGTTGGTGTTTTAACCGCTTGGATTCGTTTTAATTTTGAAGCTTTTTGGAAGAAATATAAAGAGCTTTTTCTTTTTTTAGGAATTGGAATATTTTTCTTTCTACTTTTCGGAATTTCATCTTCAAATTTGAGAATTGAACAGAGTCCGTTTTTCTGGAATGTACTATATTTACCGCTTACTTCTCTTGGGTTTGCTTTCTTTTTTCCGATTTTTTCCGAATGGAAATTGTCAAATTCTTTTCTTAAAAATCCAATTGTGTTTGTTAGTAAAATTTCTTACGCTATATATTTAATTCATTACAGTGTAATCTTACAATTGATGAAATACTTTGTTGATACAACAGTATTAACTTCACATCAAAGACACTTTTTTACAATTCTTTATTTAATGATTACATTTTTAATGGCTTATATTTTATATCGTTTTTACGAAAAACCGATGATGAATCTAAGAGATAAAATCTAAAATTGTGTAATTGAATTATCAGTATATTAAAATTAAATATACTTTTTTGACAAATTAGCAATACTTTGTTTTTAAAATACGAATTATTCAATAAATTGACTTTTTAAAGTTTTTTATTGAAATATTAGTAGTAAAATAGAATCTTTTTAAATAATAATTCTTTTAATCAGACGTTTTATTAAAAATTTTTAAATCTCATTAAGATTTCTTAAATTTGTGGCTATTGAAAAACAAACAAACAAATTAAACATATTTATATTATGTCATTAGATATTGAAATGAAACTTTATAACGAGTACATTAAAGAAATCGAAGAGCGTAAAGGTCAAGGTCTTCATCCTAAACCAATTGATAATGCTGAATTATTAAGTGAAATTATTGCGCAAATTAAAGATGTTAACAACGTAAATAGAGAAGATTCTTTAAAATTCTTTATTTATAATACACTGCCTGGAACTACTAGTGCAGCTGTTGTTAAGGCTAAATTTTTAAAAGAGATTATTTTAGGACAAGCTGTAGTAAATGAAATTTCGCCGGCTTTTGCTCTAGAATTATTGTCTCACATGAAAGGTGGTCCATCAATTGGTGTGCTATTGGATTTGGCTTTAGGAAATGATATTACTGTTGCAAAAGAAGCTGCAGATGTATTAAAAACGCAAGTTTATTTATATGAAGCTGATACTGACCGATTAAAAGAAGCTTATCAAAATGGCAATGCAATTGCTAAAGATATTTTGGAGAGTTATGCAAAAGCTGAGTTTTTCACAAAACTACCTGAAGTTGCAGAAGAAATAAAAGTGGTTACATTCATTGCTGGAGAAGGTGATATTTCGACAGATTTACTTTCACCAGGAAATCAAGCACATTCTCGTTCTGACCGTGAATTACACGGAAAATGTATGATTACGCCTCAAGCGCAAGAGGAAATTAAAGCGCTTCAGGCACAACATCCTGATAAAAGTGTAATGTTGATTGCTGAAAAAGGAACAATGGGTGTTGGTTCTTCTAGAATGTCAGGAGTAAACAACGTAGCACTTTGGACGGGAAAACAAGCAAGTCCTTATATTCCATTTGTAAACTTTGCACCAATCGTTGGTGGAACGAATGGTATTTCGCCAATTTTCCTTACCACAGTAGACGTTACAGGTGGAATCGGAATCGATTTAAAAAACTGGGTTAAGAAAACCGATGCAAATGGGGAAATCGTTCGTGATGCTAATGGTGAGCCAATATTAGAGCAAGTTTATTCAGTAGCAACAGGTACTGTTTTAACCATTAATACAAAAACTAAAAAATTATACAATGGTGAAAAAGAATTGATTGATATTTCAAAAGCTTTTACACCTCAAAAAATGGAATTCATCAAAGCTGGTGGTTCATATGCAATTGTTTTTGGTAAAAAAATTCAAACTTTTGCAGCAAAAACGTTAGGAATTGATACACCACTTGTTTTTGCTCCATCAAAAGAAATTAGTCATGAAGGCCAAGGATTAACTGCTGTTGAGAAAATTTTCAATAGAAATGCTGTTGGAACAACTCCAGGAAAAGTATTACATGCGGGTTCAGATGTGCGTGTTACAGTAAACATTGTTGGTTCTCAAGATACAACAGGTTTAATGACTGCTCAAGAATTAGAATCAATGGCAGCAACTGTTATTTCTCCTATTGTTGATGGTGCTTACCAATCGGGATGTCACACTGCTTCAGTTTGGGATAAAAAAGCACAAGCTAATATTCCAAAATTAATGCAGTTTATGAATGATTTTGGTTTAATTACTGCTCGTGACCCAAAAGGAGTGTACCATGCAATGACAGACGTTATTCATAAAGTATTAAATGACATCACTGTTGATGATAGAGCAATCATTATTGGTGGGGATTCACATACAAGAATGTCTAAAGGAGTTGCATTTGGAGCAGATTCAGGAACAGTAGCTTTGGCTCTTGCTACAGGTGAAGCTTCAATGCCAATTCCAGATTCTGTTAAAGTAACTTTTAAAGGAGAAATGAAAAGCTACATGGATTTCAGAGATGTTGTTCATGCTACTCAAGCTCAAATGTTACAAAAATTTGGAGGAGAAAATGTATTCCAAGGTAGAATTATTGAAGTACATATTGGAACATTAACAGCTGACCAAGCATTTACTTTTACAGATTGGACGGCTGAAATGAAAGCAAAAGCTTCTATCTGTATTTCAGAAGATGAAACACTAATAGAATCATTAGAAATTGCTAAATCTAGAATCCAAATCATGATTGATAAAGGAATGGATAATAGTAAAAAAGTTTTACAAGGGTTAATTGATAAAGCGAATAAAAGAATTGCCGAAATTCGTTCGGGTGAGCAACCAGCACTTAGACCAGATGCAAATGCTAAGTATTATGCAGAAGTTGAAGTTGATTTAGATTTAATTGCTGAACCAATGATTGCTGATCCTGATGTAAACAATAAAGATGTTTCAAAACGTTATACTCACGATACGATTCGTCCGCTTTCTTTCTATGGTGGCGATAAAAAAGTAGATTTAGGATTCATAGGTTCATGTATGGTACATAAAGGTGATATGAAAATATTAGCCCAAATGCTTAAGAATATTGAAAAGCAAAATGGTAAAGTTGAATTTAAAGCACCACTTGTTGTTGCGCCACCAACATATAATATTGTAGATGAGTTAAAAGCAGAAGGAGATTGGGAAGTTTTACAAAAATATTCAGGTTTTGAATTTGATGATAAAAACCCAAAAGCTGTAGCGCGTACTGAATATGAAAATATGTTGTATTTAGAGCGTCCAGGTTGTAATCTTTGTATGGGTAACCAAGAGAAAGCATCTAAAGGTGATACAGTTATGGCTACTTCAACTCGTTTATTTCAAGGAAGAGTAGTTGAGGATTCAGCAGAGAAAAAAGGAGAGTCTCTTTTATCTTCTACTCCTGTTGTAGTTTTATCAACAATTTTAGGTAGAACGCCTTCAATCGAAGAATATATCAAAGCTGTAGAAGGTATTAATTTGACAAAATTTGCACCATCTCACAAGTTATTGGTAGGATAACATTCAAATCAATAGTTAAACTAAACTCCCACATTTGTGGGAGTTTTTTTGTTTGATTTCTTTTTTTATCTTTATCAAAACTATACAAACTAACTATGGAGGAAAACGAAAAAGAATTTAAAAAAGAATTAGGATTATTAGACGGAACCATGCTTGTAGTTGGTTCTATGATTGGTTCAGGAATATTTATTGTAAGTGCCGATATTGTTAGGCAAGTAGGCTCTGCAGGTTGGCTAATTGCTATTTGGTTATTAACAAGTGTAATTACAATCATTGCTGCTGTTAGTTATGGCGAACTAAGTGCTATGTTTCCAAAAGCTGGAGGGCAATATGTTTATTTAAAAGAAGCTTATAATAAATTAATAGCTTTTCTATATGGTTGGAGCTTTTTTGCAGTAATTCAAACGGGTACTATTGCAGCAGTAGGAGTTGCTTTTTCTAAGTTTGCAGCCTATTTATATCTGCCATTGAGTGATGAGAATATTTTGTTTGAAATAAGCTTTTTCAAATTAAATGCGGCTCAAGTAGTTTCTATCATAACGATTATTTTTCTAACCTATTTGAATAGTAGAGGAGTAAAAGACAGTAAATTACTGCAAACTATTTTGACTATTATAAAAATACTATCTTTAATAGGATTAATCGTTTTTGGTTTTATTTATGGTGCAAAAGCTGATATTTGGAATGCGAATTGGGAAAATGCTTTTGTGCTACAATCTTTTGATAAAGATACTGGTTTATGGTCTTCAATAGCGGGAACTACTATAATTTCTGCTATTTCTGCAGCTATGGTAGGTTCTGTGTTTTCAAGCGATGCATGGAACGGAGTTACTTTTATTGCTGGAGAAATCAAAAACCCGCAACGCAATGTTGGTTTAAGTCTGTTTTTGGGAACCTTTATAGTTTCCTTAATTTATGTGTTAGCAAATGTGATGTATTTGTCTGTAGTGCCACTTCAAGATATTGCAACGGCACCTTCTGATAGAGTTGCGGTTGTGGCTTCTCAAAATATTTTTGGACCTGTTGGAACAATAATTATTGCTGTAATGATAATGATTTCCACGTTTGCCTGTAATAATGGATTAATAATGGCAGGAGCTCGCGTTTATTACACTATGGCAAAAGATGGTTTGTTTTTTAAAAAAGCAGCTAATTTGAACTATGCAAGTGTACCATCATGGGCGCTTTGGGCACAGTGTTTTTGGGCTTCAGCATTGTGTTTAACTGGAAAATATGGTGATTTGTTAGATTTTGTTGTAATTATTGTTTTGATTTTTTACATCCTAACCATTTATGGTATTTTTATTCTTCGTAAGAAAAGGCCTAATGTCGAAAGACCATATAAAGCTTTTGGTTATCCTTTTTTACCAATGTTATACATAATTATTGCGTTAGCTTTGAGTGTTGCGTTATTGTTTACTAAGTTTGCAACTTGTGGTTGGGGTGTTTTGATTATGCTAACAGGTATTCCAATTTACTATTTGACACAGCGTAAATAATTATATTTAATAATAAGTTGAAAATGAATAAGAAAATATTAAAATTTGGTCTTTTTGGAATAATAATTTTTTTAGTTGTGATTTTCTATGGAAAATTAGCATATGAAAAAATTATTTCAAATACTTATGATAAGCCAAGTTTTGTTCCATATGCAGAACAAAATGTATTTACTTCATACACGTGGCCTTTGTATACAATTGATGGTGATGAATTATATTTTAAAAAATATAAAGGTAAAGTATTAATGTTAGTTTTTGTTTCAACAAAATCAAAAGAAAGTCTATATCAACTTCATTCATTAAAGAAGATTTATGAGGATTATAATACTAAAATGAATTTTATTTTTGTTTCAAATGATAATCATAAAATGATAAGTGATTATTTCTCTGATAATAATTTTTATTTTCCGCTGTACTTTTATTTAAGAACACCTCCTAAATATTTTTCGGATGCAATTATTCCACAAACTTACGTTGTTAGTAGTAAAGGTAGAATTGCTGTTGATTTTTCTGGACCAGCAAATTGGGATGACAAAGAGTTTAGAGAATTATTAGATGGCTTGTTGAAAAAATAGAAAAGAACTCTGCTGAATTTCTTATAAGCTTTTATTTTTCATGCCATAAATGCTGCTTCAAGATGAAGTAATAAGACGCAAAAAGTCCCTAAAAATCGGGACTTTTTGTTTTTTCTGTTTTTAAATTATTATCTTTTTTTGAAACCTTTTATGAATTTATAAAATAAATAGATCAATAAAATTGTAAAAATAAAGATAAAAAGTTGCCACAAGAAAAGACTTAAGTTGAAGTCATCAATTTTAAATTTCATATTTATTCATTAAGTTTTTTACATGTAACTAAAAATAAAGAAATTTTAATTAAAAACACCATCTTCATAGTAACCGTTTTCAACCCATTTGTTATTAATTTTTCTCATTAATACAGTAAAATGAGTAATTGGATAAAAACCAAATCCACCATCACCTATTTCAAAACTTATCAAAACATTATTTTTATCAATAATCAAAGGTTTTGATAAATAAATTATTAAATTATTTTGAAGATATTCTCCTGTATTTGTTGTTTTTCTTA
>ERZ1034363.1091-NODE-1091-length-16297-cov-6.402281_pt1 | contig 16297 bp, 14 predicted proteins | sample MGYA00520616_ERZ1034363 | MGnify/ENA primary metagenome ERZ1034363 (study PRJEB33736, sample SAMEA104284506) | Azolla filiculoides | biome: Urban; feature: Water surface; material: Ditch water | place: Netherlands | collected 2015-10-28 | depth 0-0.1 m ...
GGGTGTCGTAATCACCACCGGCGGTTTTACCCACCTCGGTGACGCGCACGTTGCCAGAAACCGTGGCCTCGATGGTCTTTTGCTGCGCCTTGGGGCCGTACAGGTTGCTGTACGCATGGGCTGCAGACCAGGGCGGTAAGGTTGCACCGTATTGCGCACTGTTGAATACGGGGGCTTGCGACCCGCTTTGGCCCGCACTGGCCACGCTGTCAGCCACGCTGGACGTGGCAGCCGCAACGGGCTCTGCGGCGTCGGCAGCACCACCGGCATCGGCGGTCAGCTCAGCCAGCTCGGCACGCGACAGCTCGGCAGGCAGTTCGTCCCAGCTGAACTGCTCGTCCAAGCTGTAGGTCTTGACCTTGGCCACGGTGCGGTAGTTGTCGATGCTGCCCGTGGGGCAAGGCGAGATGCAGTCGTTGCACCAGTTGCATTTGCTCACGTCCACCACGTAGTTGCGCGAGTCGTGCGTGATGGCCTGCACCGGACAAATGGCCTCGCAGGTGTTGCAGCGGATGCAAATCTCCGGGTCGATCACGTGCTGCTTGATGATGACGGCGTCTGCGATGGCATTCATTTGGCGTGGTCTCCAAGGTGCCACCCATCGAGTGGGTGGTCGTATCTGTTCAAGATCGCCGCAGAACTGGCTTTGCCAGGCTGCAGGCGATGCCCCCTTGAGGGGGTGACGCGCCCAAAAGGGCGCGGCGCGGGGGTGGGCGCAATCAATTAAACCGCACGTAGTCGAACTCGACCGGCTGGCGGTTGATGCCCATCACGGGGGGCGCAATCCAGTTTGCAAACTTGCCGGGCTCGACCACGCGACCCATCAGGCTGGCCACGAACGCGCGGTCGCCTTCGCTGGGCAACCAGTTGTCGCGGTTGGCGGCCCATTCGCCTTCGCTGACCACGCGGCCATCGGGCGCCACCTTCACGCCCTTGAGCATGCCAATGTTGCGGTGGAAGGCTTTGTGCGGCACCGACAGGCGCACAGGGATGCCCGCTTTTTCAATGACCTTGTTCCAGCGCTCCACGCCACCGATGCTGTCCTTGATGTAGTCGTCGCGCAGCACTTCGTTCAGCGCGTTGAGCATGGGCACTTCGCGTTCCACCAACTGGCCGTTGGCGACCGACAGCACCTTGTAGGTCTGGCCCTTGAGCACGTGGTCGTCCACGCGTTTGCCTTCTTCATAGCGACCCTTCAGGCCGGTGCTGTAGAAGGTGGCGGCGTTGCTGGACTCGTCGGCGCCAAACAGGTCGATGGTCACGCTGAAGTGGAAGTTCAGATAGCGCTGCAGCGTGGGCAGGTCGATCACGCCGGCGGCGCGCAGCTTGGTCACGTCATCGGTCTTGAGCTCGTTCATGGCGGCACAGGTGCGGCTGATGACGCGGCTGATGCCGGACTCGCCCACAAACATGTGGTGCGCCTCTTCGGTCAGCATGAACTTGGTGGTGCGGGCCAGCGGGTCGAAAGAAGACTCGGCCAGCGCGCACAACTGGAACTTGCCGTCGCGGTCGGTGAAGTAGGTGAACATGAAGAAGCTGAGCCAATCGGGCGTCTCTTCATTGAAGGCTTGCAGGATGCGTGGGTTGTCTTCCTGACCCGAGCGACGCTCCAGCAGTGCTTCGCCTTCTTCGCGGCCATCACGACCGAAGTACTTGTGCAGCAGGTACACCATGGCCCACAGGTGACGGCCTTCTTCCACGTTCACCTGGAACAGGTTGCGCAGGTCGTACTGGCTGGGGCAGGTCAGGCCGAGGTGGCGTTGCTGTTCCACCGATGCGGGTTCGGTGTCGCCCTGCGTCACGATGATGCGGCGCAGGTTGGCGCGGTATTCGCCAGGCACGTCTTGCCAGGCGGCTTCGCCCTTGTGGTCACCGAAATGGATCTTGCGGTCTTGTTCGGCGGGGTTCAGGAAAATGCCCCAGCGGTAATCGGGCATCTTCACATGGCCGAACTGCGCCCAGCCTTGCGGGTCCACGCTCACGGCGGTGCGCAGGTACACATCAAAGTTCTGGCTGTGGTCCGGCCCCATGTCGCCCCACCATTGCAGGTAGTTGGGCTGCCACTGCTCCAGCGCGCGCTGCAGCGTGCGGTCTTCCGACAGGTTGACGTTGTTAGGAATCTTGTCGCTGTAGTTAATAGTGCTCATGTCTGTCTCCAAAAATAGAAAAACTAGCCGAACGAAATGTCTTACTCAGGGGTGCCGCGGAACCGGCTTAGCCGGGCCGCTGGCATCGCCCCCTTCAGGGGGAATGGGCTACACGCAGTGAGCCCAGACGGGGGTGCTTCTTAAACCCTGTTCCAGTCGAACACGGCCTTGTCGCCCTTGCCGTAGACCTTCAAAGCACCCTTTTCACCCACCGCGTTGGGGCGCTGGAAGATCCAGTTTTGCCATGCGGTCAGGCGGCCGAAGATGCGGGTGAACATGTTTTCGGGGCCGTTGAAGCGCAGGTTGGCTTCCAGGCCGGTCAGCGAGTCGGGCGACATGGACACGCGCTCTTCCACGGCAATGCGCACCTCGTCGGCCCAGTCGATGTCGTCGGGGTTGCTGGTGATCAGGCCGATCGCCATGGCGGCGTCGGCGTCCAGTGCCTTGCCGGCTTGTTCGCGCACCGCGTTCAGGGCGGGTTGCTCGTCGTAGAAGCGGCGTTGCAGGCGGCTTTGGCCGGTGATCATCGGGAACAGACCGAAGTTGGTGTCGGCAACCGTGATCTTGGGTGTTGCGGCTTCGTCGTCGGGCAGGATCAGCATGTAGCTGCGGTCGCAGGCCAATGCCACTTCCAGCAGGGTGCCGCTGAAGCAGGAGCCGGGTTCGATCAACGCAAACAGGCTGCGCGAGGACACATCCAGACGCGACAGCGTGCGGCGCAGCAGGCCGATGGTTTCGCGCACCAGCCAGTGATTCTGGTGGGCCACCAGGGTTGCGTCCGATGCCAGCACGGCAGCCGAATCGCCCTGTGTCTTCATCAGCCAGATGCCAATGTCCAACTCATTGGTGCGCATTTGCAGAATCGCGTCTTCCAGTTCGCGGGCCATGGCCAGCGGGTACCACTGGTCACCGGCGGCTTCAATGCCGGCGATGTCGGTGGGCTGCGCGCCGCTCGGGCTCTTCACGGTGAACACCGCCGTGCGCTTGGCGCGGTCGATTTCCACGGTCACATATTGGTAACGCAGGGCATCTGCTTCGATGGTGCGGTTCAGCGGGTTCAGCGTCACGCCCTTGCCGTCGGCGGGGCGATCGCTTTGGGCGGCCAGCGCCAGAGCGCGTTCCTGCACCTTGGCGGCAAACACCGCGGGCTTGGCAATGTCGTCCACCAGACGCCAGTCTTTGGCCTTCTGGCCACGCACGCCTTCGGCGCTGGTGCAGAAAATGTCGGCCAGATCGTGGCGCACTTTGCGTTTGTCGGTTACGCGGGTCAGGCCGCCGGTGCCGGGCAACACGCCCAGGAGCGGCACTTCGGGCAGGCTCACCGCGCTGGAGCGGTCATCCACCAGCAGGATTTCGTCGCAGGCCAGGGCCAATTCGTAGCCACCGCCGGCGCAGGCACCGTTCACGGCAGCCAGAAACTTCAGGCCGCTGTGGGTGGAAGAGTCTTCCAGGCCGTTGCGGGTTTCGTTGGTGAACTTGCAAAAGTTCACTTTCCATGCGTGGCTGGAAACACCCAGCATGAAGATGTTGGCGCCCGAGCAGAACACCTTTTCCTTGGCGCTGGTGACCACCACGGTGCGCACTTCGGGGTGCTCAAAACGGATACGGCCCAGCGCGTCGTTCAGCTCAATGTCCACACCCAGGTCGTAGCTGTTGAGCTTGAGCTTGTAGCCTTCGCGCAGGCCGGCGGACTCGTCAATGTCGATGGCCAGCGTGGCCACCGGGCCGTTAAAGCCCAGCTTGATGTGGCGGTATTGGCTGGGGTGGGTCTGGTATTCGACGCGGGGCGGGGTGGCAGTGGTCATGGGCTTGTCTCCGGAAATAGGTTTAAAAATGCAGGTGACTGAGGAACTGATGAGAATAATAATGCATGTTAATTCCTGCAGTCAAGCACTTTATTGCATCTTTTGATTTGTGTCAGGCCGGCAGCCGCAGCAGATCGCGCACCTGGGTGCGCAGCAACTGGAAGGTGGCGTCCAGCGGCTGGGCGCTGGTGTCGAGCCGGAGTTGGGCCTTGGAATAGAAGGCGGCGCGCCCGGCCAGGATGCTTTTGAGGTCTTCCATGGCCTCTTTGCTGTGCGCCATGGGCCGCATATCGCCCTGGTCCATCACCCGTTTCATGTGGTCTTCCGGGTCGGCCTGCAGCCAGACGGTGGTGCAGTGGCTCAGCAATTGGTTGAAGGTTGCGGGGTCGGACACCAGGCCGCCAGGGGTCGCAATCACTGCTTCGGGGTAAATTTGAATGGCTTCTTCGAGGGCGCGGCGCTCGTAGCGGCGGTAGGCATTCATGCCGTAGAGGCCCTGAATTTCGTTCACGCTACAGCCGGCAAACTTCTCGATTTCACGGCTGAGTTCCACAAACGGGTAGCCCAAATCATCGGCCAGCATCTGCCCAAGTGAGGACTTGCCTGCGCCGCGAAGCCCTACCAGCGCGACTCTTGCATTGGCCTCGGGTGTTCCGCCACCGGTCCCCAGCGCCTCGCCAATGGCAATGCGGGCCTTGCGCAACTTGGCCTCATCGGCATGCTCCAGCAGTTCGCGGATCAGCAGCCATTCGGGGTTGGAGGTGGTGACGTCGCCCAGCAACTCGATCAGCGAGCACTGCAAGGCGCCGGCTACTTGCAGCAGCACCAATATGGAAGCATTGCCCTCGCCGTATTCCAGATTGGCCAGATGCCGCTCCGACACATCGGCCGCTATGGCCACGGCCTTGCGCGTCATGCCCCGGCGGGCGCGCAGCGAACGCACGCGCTCGCCCAGGCTCACCAGAAAGGGATTTTTCTCCTGCAACGGAGCCGGCGGGATGGCAACGGCAGGCATTTCGTCTAGTTCGGTACTCATGGTTCAACTCGGTATAAACCCGCATTCATGCAATATAGTGCTTGACACTCCCAATTGCGGGCCGTATCTTTCGTGTGTGCACAATAATTCATGTGCCCCGAATTGGCAAGCCCGAAACGCAAACAGGAGTGCAGTGTGTCCCCACAAGAATTTCGCGAACTGATCGCCCCCTTGACCCAGGCCCTGGCCGGCAAACCGCTGGACGACACTCTGGATGCCTGGCTGAACCAGCACCACGGCGTGGGTAGCGCCACCTATGAACAACTCAAGGCCGCCTGCGTGACCGGCGTGGCGGAAGGCTGGCTCTGCAAGTACGAAGGCGGTGGCCTGCGCTACGGCCGCATCTTCAAACCGGCCGACGACCTGCACGGGTTTTCGGTGGACGTGGTGGACATGCACAACGTGGCCGGCCCACACCACACCCATCCCCAAGGCGAGATTGACCTGATCATGCCGATCGACGACGGCGCGCTGTTTGACGGCCGCCCCGCCGGCTGGATGGTCACACCCGCCGGCAGCGCCCACAGCCCCACGGTCACCCAGGGGCGGGCGCTGGTGCTCTACCTGCTGCCGGGCGGTGAAATCCGCTTCACGCAATAAAGCCAACCAACATAAAAATCCGGAGACAAACCCATGACCGACGCGACCGCACCCGAAGGCCTGCCGCCATTGCCGCAGCCCTTCAACTTTGCCCAGCACCTGTTGACCGAAAACGCTGCGCGCGCCGACAAGGCCGCCTTTGTGGATGACCACGGCACACTGAGCTATGGTGCCTTGGAGGACCGGGTGCGCCGGGTGGCCGCGGGCTTGCGCAGCCTGGGCATTCGCCGCGAAGAGCGGGTGTTGCTGCTGATGCACGACGGCTGCGACTGGCCGGTGAGCTTTCTGGGCGCCATGTATGCGGGCCTGGTGCCGGTGGCGGTGAACACGCTGCTGACCGCCGACGACTACGCCTACATGCTGGAGCATTCACGGGCGCAGGCGGTGCTGGTGTCGGGCGCGTTGTTGCCGGCGCTCACTGCGGCGATGGTGAAGTCGGACCATGAGGTGACCAAGGTCATCGTCTCCCGGCCCGCTGCTCCGCTGCACCCGTCCGAGGTGGACTTCGAGGCTTTTGTGCAGGCGCACCAGCCGCAGCACAAACCGGCCGCCACCAGCGGCGACGACCCCGGCTTCTGGCTGTATTCGTCCGGTTCCACCGGCCGCCCCAAGGGCACGGTGCATTCGCATGCCAACCCCTACTGGACCTGCGAGTTGTACGGCAAGGGCATCCTGAAGCTGCGCGAAGACGACATCTGCTTCTCGGCCGCCAAGCTGTTCTTTGCCTACGGCCTGGGCAATGCGCTGACCTTCCCGATGGCGGTCGGTGCCACCACGATTCTGATGGGCGAGCGCCCGACGCCGGACGCCACCTTCAAGCGCTGGCTAGGCGAAGTGGGCGGACAAAAACCCACCGTGTTTTACGGTGCCCCCACCGGCTTTGCCGGCATGCTGGCCCACCCCAACCTGCCAACGCGCGGCGATGTGAAGTTGCGCCTGGTGTCCTCTGCCGGCGAGGCCCTTCCGGCAGAACTGGGGCAGAAGTTCAAGGCGCACTTTGGTGTGGACATCGTGGACGGCATCGGCTCTACTGAGATGCTGCATATCTTCCTGAGCAACACCCCCGAGCGCGTGCGCTACGGCACCACCGGCTGGCCGGTGCCGGGCTATGACATTGAGCTGCGTGGCGACGATGGCAATCCGGTTCCTAATGGCGAACCGGGCGACCTGTATATCCACGGCCCCTCGGCGGCCATGATGTACTGGGGCAACCGCGCCAAGACGCGCGAAACCTTCCAGGGCGGCTGGACCAAAAGCGGCGACAAATACGTGCGCAACGAGGACGGCAGCTACACCTACGGCGGCCGCAGCGACGACATGCTCAAAGTCAGCGGCATCTACGTGTCGCCCTTTGAAGTCGAAGCCACGCTGGTGCAGCACAACGCCGTGCTGGAAGCCGCCGTGATCGGCGTGCCCGACGGCGAAGGCCTGACCAAGACCAAGGCCTTTGTGGTGCTCAAGGACGGCGCTGTGGCGACCGCCGACGAGCTCAAGGCCTTTGTAAAAGACAAACTCGCGCCCTACAAATACCCGCGCCAGATCGAGTTTGTGCGTGACCTGCCCAAAACGGCCACCGGCAAGATTCAGCGCTTCAAGCTGCGCGACCAGGAGACCTCCGGCACATGAGCGCGGTGATGGCAAGCCCTGCCGCCGCGCCACAGACCAGCTCAACCATCCCTCAAATGGTGGAGCTGAACTGGGGCGGGCGCCGTGTGCGCATCGAGCACCAATGGCTGCGTGCGGAGGACGCCAGCGCGCCGCTGATGGTGTTTCTGCACGAAGGTTTGGGTTCGCTTTCCATGTGGCGGGACTTTCCGGCTGCCCTGTGCGAGGCCTTGGGTTGCCGCGGGCTGGTGTATTCGCGCCCCGGCTACGGGCAATCCACCCCGCGCGACCAGGACGAACACTGGGCGCCGGACTTTATGCACCGGCAGGCGCGCGAGGTATTGCCCGCGCTGCTGGACGCATTGGGGGTGGATACCGTCAAAGACCGGCTCTGGCTGTTTGGCCACAGCGACGGCGGCTCGATTGCCTTGCTTTACGCCGCCAGTTTTCCCTCCCGGATTAGCGGTGTCATCGCCATGGCGCCGCACATTCTGGTGGAAGACGTGTCGGTTGCCAGCATCGCCCAGACCCGCATCCAGTACCTGCAAACCGACCTGCGCCAGAAGCTGGCGCGCCACCACGCCGACCCCGATTCGGCCTTTTGGGGCTGGAACGACATCTGGCTGCATCCGGACTTTCGTTCCTGGCATATCGACGCCGAATTGGCTTCCATCACCTGCCCGCTGCTGGCGGTACAGGGGGTAAACGATGAGTACGGAACGCTGGAACAGGTGCGCGGAATTGCCCGAGTCGCGCCACAATGCCAAGTCGTGGAATTGGCCGGCTGCGGACACTCGCCGCACCGCGACCAGAGAGACCGCCTGATCGAAGCGGCCCGCCATTTTTTTCAACAACAACGTTAGGAGACAGACCATGAAAACAACCCGTACCCTTTTCCGCACCACCCTGGTTGCTGCCGCAGCCGCTGTTCTTTCCACCGCTGCCTTCGCGCAGGCTGGCGCCAAGCTCAAGGTCGGCCTGATGCTGCCCTACACCGGCACCTTTGCCGCATTGGGCAACGCGATTGAAAACGGCTTCAAGCTGTATGTGACCGAGCAAGGCGGCAAGATTGCCGGCCGCGAAGTGGAATTTGTGAAGGTGGACGATGAGTCCGATCCCTCCAAAGCCACCGACAACGTGAACAAACTGGTCAAGCGCGACAACGTCGATGTGCTGATTGGCACGGTGCACTCCGGTGTGGCCATGGCCATGGCCAAGGTGGCCAAGGAAAGCGGCACGCTCCTGATCGTGCCGAATGCCGGTGCCGATGCCGTGACCGGCCCCATGTGCGCACCTAACATCTTCCGCAGCTCTTTCTCCAACTGGCAACCCGGCTACGCCATGGGCGAAGTGATGGCCAAGAAGGGCATCAAGAAGGTTGCCACCATTACCTGGAAGTACGCCGCCGGTGACGAGTCGGTCAAGGGCTTCAAGGAAGCCTTCGAGAAGGGTGGCGGCACCGTCGTGAAAGAGCTGAATCTGCCCTTCCCCAATGTGGAATTCCAGGCGCTGCTGACCGATATTGCAGCCACCAAGCCTGACGCCGTGTTCACCTTCTTTGCCGGTGGTGGCGCCGTGAAGTTTGTGAAGGACTATGCCGCAGCCGGCCTGAAGAAAACCATTCCGCTGTATGGCTCGGGCTTCCTGACCGACGGCACGCTGGATGCGCAGGGTGCCGATGCAGAAGGCCTGTTCACCGCGCTGCACTATGCCGACAGCATGGAAATCGCCAAGGACAAAACCTTCCGCCTGGCCTATGCCAAGACTTACAAGCTGCAGCCCGACGTGTACGCGGTGCAGGGCTATGACGCGGCGCAGATTCTGGGCATCGGCTTGAAGGCCGTGAACGGCGACACCTCCAAGAAGGCGGAGTTTGCCAAGGCCGTGGAGGCCGCCAAGATCGACAGCCCGCGTGGCACCTTCTCGCTGTCCAAGGCACACAACCCGGTGCAGGACATCTACCTGCGCCAGGTGGTGGGCAAGGAAAACAAGCTGGTTGGCGTGGCCTCCAAGGCACTCGCCGACCCGGCTCGTGGTTGCAAGATGTAGGCACACCCCCCGGCTACGCGCACTGCGTGTCGCTTCGCTTTCCCCCTTGCAGGGGGCAATGCCAGTGGACCGGCTAAGCCGGTTCCACGGCATTTCTGGCGGTGGGTGCACTGCGCGCCGGTTCAGTTACTTTTCGTTTCCTTGATTGATTGACCATGGATCTCGCAACCTTTCTTATCCAGTGTCTGAACGCGCTGCAGTACGGCTTGCTGCTGTTTCTGGTGGCGTCGGGGTTGACGCTGATTTTCGGGATCATGGGGGTGATCAACCTGGCGCATGGCAGCTTCTACATGATGGGGGCGTACATGGCGTATGCGCTGGCTCCCATCGTGGCGAGCACCTTTGGCGGGGGCTTTTTTGCCACGCTGCTGGTCGGCGTGGTGCTGGCGGTGATTCTGGGTTATGTGCTGGAGTGGGCGTTCTTCAGCTTTTTGTATACCCGTGAGCACCTGCAGCAGGTGCTGATGACTTACGGGCTGATTCTGGTGTTTGAAGAACTGCGCAGCCTGCTGGTGGGCGACGATGTCCACGGCGTCGAGGTGCCTGCCTTTCTGGCCGGCACGCTCCCACTGGGCGAGATGATGACCTACCCGGTGTACCGGCTGTTTATCTCGGGCGTTTGCGTGGCGCTGGCGCTGGGCATGTATGTCGTGTTCACCCGCACCCGTCTGGGCATGATGATTCGTGCCGGCAGCGCCAACCGCGAGATGGTGCAGTCGCTGGGCGTGGACATCAAGTTTTTGTACCGCGTGGTGTTTGCTGCCGGTATGGCGATTGCCGTGCTGGCCGGCATGGTGGCTGCACCGGTGTCGTCGGTCTATCCGGGCATGGGTGACACGGTGCTGATCATCTGTTTTGTGGTGGTGGTGATCGGCGGCATCGGCTCGATTCGCGGTGCGCTGCTGGCCGCCCTCTTGATCGGCGTGGTGGACACCTTTGGCAAGGTGCTGCTGCCGCAAGCGGCCGGCGTGCTGGTCTACGTGATGATGGCTTTGATACTTTTGTGGAAGCCCGACGGCTTGTTCAAGGCGGCATGACATGACGCATTCACGCACCCTCTTTGTCGCGGCCTGCTTCGGGCTGCTGGCCTTGTTCCCGATGGTGGCGGGTAACTACGGCATCGACTTTGTCACCAAGATCATGGTCTATGCCATCTTTGCCCTGAGCCTGGAGTTGCTGGTCGGCGCGACCGGGCTGGTGTGCTTCGGGCAGGCGGCATTTTTTGGCATTGGTGCCTACGCCACGGTGCTGTTGTCGCCGCAAAGCGATGCCCCGTCGATTGCCTGGCTGCTGCCGGCCTGCGTGGTGGCTGCTGCGGCCTATGCGCTGGTGGTGGGATCACTCTCGCTACGTACCAAGGGCGTGTACTTCATCATGGTGACGCTGGCGTTTGCGCAGATGGCCTATTACGTGGTGCACGATACGCCCCTGGGCGGCGGCACCGATGGCATTTACCTGATGATGAAGCCGGTGCTGGGCACCGCGCTCGACCTCGACAAGGCGGGAGCGCTCTACGGCTTTACGCTGGCCTGCCTGCTGCTGGTTTTTGGCGGGCTGGCGGTGCTGAACCGTTCGCGCTTTGGCCGCGCGCTGGCAGGCATCCGGGTCAATGAGCAGCGCATGCGCGCCACCGGTTTTTCGACCTACCCGTACAAGCTGGCGGCCTTCACCATTTCGGGTGGCATCGCCGGGCTGGCGGGCTTTTTGTTCGCGGTGAAGGACGGTTTTGTGAACCCCGAGATGATGAGCTGGCACCTCTCGGGTGCGGTGCTGATCATGATCATTCTGGGCGGCATCGGCCACTTGCGCGGCGCGCTGATTGGCGCGTTTGCATTTGCCCTGCTGCAGGAATTGTTCAAGTCCGAGGCCATCTTTGGCACTTTTGCCAAGCACTGGCATCTGGGGCTGGGCCTGGCCATTATTGCCAGCGTGGTGTTTCTGCCGGATGGCCTGGTGGGCCTGCCGGGGCAGATCAAGGCGCGGCTGATGGGCGGCAAGAACCGGGGGGTGACCGAGTGAACGGCGAAATCTTATTGCGCGGCAAAAACATCACCCGCCGCTGGGGCGGCCTGGTGGCGCTCAACCAGGTGAATGTGGAACTCGCACGCGGCCAGGTGCATGCCGTCATCGGCACCAACGGTGCGGGCAAGTCCACCCTGATCAACATCCTGTCCGGCGAGTTTCCGCCCTCCGAGGGTTCGGTCGAATTGCTCGGCCACGACGTGACGCAGTGGCAGCAACCCAAGCGCGCCCGCGCCGGTCTGGGCCGCAGCTACCAGCGCAACACCATCTATCCGACGTTTACTGTGTTTGAGAACTGCCGCCTTGCGGCACAGGCCACGCACCAACGGCCCTGGCAGTGGTGGCAAAGTGCTGCGGCCTGCAAGGTCAGCACCACGATTGCCGCCGATGTGGTGGCGCGCAGCGGCCTGACCGATTTGCAGAACCTGCAGGCCGGGCTGCTCTCGCACGGCCAGAAGCGCCAGTTGGAAATCGCCATGTGCCTGGCCACTAAGCCGCAGGTGCTGTTGCTGGATGAGCCGCTGGCCGGCATGGGTGCCGAAGAAACCGACCGCATGCTGATGCTGCTCGACGCCCTCAAGGCCGAGCACGCCATCCTGCTGGTGGAGCACGACATGGACGCCGTGTTCCGCATTGCCGACCGGATTACGGTGATGGTCAACGGCAGCGTGATTGCCACCGACGCACCCGATGCCATCAAGACCAACCGGCAGGTGCAAATTGCCTACCTCGGGGAACATTGAATGACTTCTGTGGAACCCATTCTTGAAGCAAAAGGCCTGCACGCCTGGTACGGCTCCAGCCATGTGCTGCACGGCGTGGATGTGCGTATCGGCCGCGGCGAAACCATGGGCCTGCTGGGCCGCAACGGCATGGGCAAGAGCACGCTGATTCGCACCCTGCTCGGTCATGTGGCGCAGCGCGACGGGCACATCAACCTGTTTGGTCAGGACATGTCCAAGGCCAAGCCCTACGAGGTGGCGCGCCTGGGTGTGGCCTATGTGCCCGAGGGCCGGGGCGTGTTCCCGAATTTGAGTGTGCGCGAGAACCTGATCATGGCGGCCCGCCCCGGGCGCGATGGACGGCGGGAGTGGACCTTTGATCGGGTGATGGAAACCTTCCCCCGCCTGAAAGAACGCCTCACCAACCTGGGTGCGCAACTATCGGGCGGCGAACAGCAGATGCTTTCCATTGGCCGCGCGCTGATGACGCACCCCGAACTGATCATCCTGGACGAAGCCACCGAGGGGCTGGCACCGCTGATCGTGAACGAAATCTGGCGCGTGATCGGCGAGATCCGCAAGAGTGGCATTGCCACCCTGATCGTGGACCGCGACTACCGCAAGGTGCTGGCACACAGCGACCAGGCGCTGGTGCTGCAAAAGGGTCAGGTGGTGCTGGGGGGCGACGCCGAAACGGTGGCGACCAGCGACGCGCTGGCCGGTTTTCTGGGCGTTTAAAGGACGGGCCGCACTAAGCGGCCCTCGCCTTAAGCGCCGGCGCCGAGTTCTTCCCAGCGCTCCAGCGCGTGCATCAATTCTTCGTCAATTTGCGCGTTGCGGTTGGTCAGTGCCAGCGCTTTGGCGTTGTCGGTGGCAAACAGGCTGCCGTCGGCCAGCTTCTCTGTGATGTCTTTTTGTTCGGCTTCCAGCGAAGCGATGCGGTCCGGCAGACCGTCGAGTTCGCGTTGCTCCTTGAAGCTCAGTTTGCGGGCCTTGGCCGCTGGAGCCGTTGGCGCGGCAGGCGCTTTGGAAGCAGGTTCAGCCAGCGGGGTAGCCGCCGCTGCGGCGCTCGGTTTGGCAGCCTGATCGCGACCGTAGTTGAACGGTGACGCGCCCTTTTGTCCCTTGGCCTGGGCGATCTCATTGGCGCGCTTGCTCTGCGTCAGCCAGTCGCTCACGCCACCTTCGTATTCGCGCCAGCGTGCATCGCCCTCAAACGCAATCGTGCTGGTGACCACGTTGTCCAGGAAGGTACGGTCGTGGCTGACCAGAAACACCGTGCCGTCGTAGTTTTGCAGCAGGTCTTCCAGCAGTTCCAGCGTGTCGATATCGAGGTCGTTGGTCGGTTCGTCCAGCACCAGCACATTGGCGGGGCGGGCGAACAGGCGTGCCAGCAACAGGCGGTTGCGCTCGCCACCGCTCAGCGAGCGCACCGGCGAATTGGCGCGCGCCGGCGAGAACAAGAAATCGCCCAGGTAGCTCTTGACGTGCTTGCGCTGGTTGCCGATCTCGATCCACTCGGAACCGGGGCTGATGAAGTCCTCCAGCGTGGCGTCCAGGTCCAGGGCGTTGCGCATCTGGTCGAAATACGCCACGGTGACGTTGGCACCCAGGCGCACCGTGCCCCAGGGGCTGTGGCCCGGTTCGGGCGCGGGCGCGTTGGCGGGTGCCGGGTCGGGCTGGATTTCGCCCAGGATGAGTTTGAGCAGCGTCGTTTTGCCGGCGCCGTTGGGGCCCAGCAGGCCAATCTTGTCGCCACGCAGCACGGTGGTGGAGAAGTCGCGCACGATGGTGCGCGCCGATGTGCCATCGGTGCCTGCAAAGGTCTTGGTGACGTGCACCATCTCCGACACCAGCTTGCCGCTCTTGTCTCCGCTGGAAACATCCATGTTCACGCTGCCCACGGCATTGCGGCGGGCGGCGTGCGCAGCACGCAGCGCGTCAAGGCGCACGATGCGCGCGGTGGCCCGGGTGCGGCGCGCTTCCACGCCCTTGCGAATCCACACTTCTTCTTGCGCCAGCAGCTTGTCGGCGCGGGCGTTGATCACGGCCTCCTGCGCCAGTTGTTCTTCTTTTTGCGTCAGGTAGGCGGCAAAGTTGCCGGGGTAGCTCATCAGCTTGCCGCGATCGAGTTCAACGATGCGGGTGGCCACGTTGTCCAGAAAACTCCGGTCGTGGGTGATGGTGATGATGGAGCCCTTGAAGTCCACCAGCAGGCCTTCCAGCCACTCAATACTGTCCAGATCCAGGTGGTTGGTGGGCTCGTCGAGCAGCAGCACATCGGGTTGCGCCACCAGCGCCTGCGCCAGTGCCACGCGCTTTTTGGTGCCGCCAGACAGGGTGCGCACAATCGCCTCGGGGTCGAGGTGCAGGCGGTGCAGGGTCTCATTCACACGCTGTTCCCAGTTCCAGCCGTCCAGCGCTTCGATCTCGCCTTGCATGGCATCCAGGTCGCCATGGCCCTGGCAATACTCTTCAATGAGATCAATCACCCGTGCGAGGCCGGCGCGCACCGCTTCAAACACGGTGGCGTCGGCGTCCAGCAGCGGCTCCTGCGCCACATAGGCAATGCGGGTGCCGCCCTGCACCTGCAGGGTGCCGTCATCGGGCTTTTCCATGCCGCCCAGAATTTTCAGCATGCTCGATTTGCCCGCACCGTTGCGGCCGATCAGGCCGACGCGCTCCGCGGTTTCGAGAGAAAAGTCAGCGTGGTCGAGCAGGGGGACGTGCCCAAATGCCAGCTGGGCGTCAAGAAGGGTAATCAGTGCCATAGGGCTGGGATTATCCCTTGCGGGCGATAAAGCCCCCAATTTTGGTGGCGTTCATAATCCTCGCCAGTGCAGGCGCTATTGCCTGCAGCGAGTATTTCAGGAGTCGATCTATGGCGGTCACCGCAAAACGTGTGTTGGGATATTTTTTGGGCCTGCTGCTCGGGTTGGGGGCGCTCGTGGCGCTTTACACCTTTGTAGTGCTGACCTGGAGCTATTCAGCCGGCGAGCGCGCAGGCTTCATGCAAAAGCTCTCGCACAAGGGCTTTGTCTGCAAGACCTGGGAGGGCGAACTGCAACTGGTGGCCATGCCGGGCAGCATGCCCGAGAAGTTCTTGTTTTCGGTGCGGGACGACGCGGTGGCCGCCCGCATCAATGCCAGCATGGGCAAGCGCGTGGCGCTGACTTATGAACAGCACATCGGCGTACCCACGTCCTGCTTTGGCGAGACGGAGTACTTTGTGATCGATGTGAAAGAAGTGCCGAATCAGTAACGGTAGAGCAAGCCAATCGACGCGCTGGGCAGCACCGTTAGCGAGCCCAGCGAATCGCGCATTTTCTGGGTTTGGGCATCCACGTCAGCTTGGGTCACCAAGTTATTGGTCACCAGCGACGTGGTGGTCGTGGCGGTAAAGCTGCCGACCATGAGGCCGAAGTCCGCATAAAACCCCATGCCCTTGCTGTCACTCTTGTGGTGGCCGTAGCCAATACCGACATACGGCGAAGTGGCGGGAAATTTGATGGCGACACTGAAGTTTTGCCCCGTCATATCCACCGGAATATTGTTGATGGTGGTGGTGCCGCCACCCACCGCATTGAGTTCCGCCTTGATGTCATTGAAGGTGACGCCACCCACCAGGCGAAAACCACCCCCAAAGGGAAACCAGTCGGCATAAGCCCCCAGCCGGTTAGCCTTGAAACTGCCGACCGCGTTGACGCCGTCCTGGTTACCGTCCTTGCTGATGTTGAGGCCACCGGCATAGTCGGCGCGCAGGCCCCAACTGGGACTCAACGGCTGGGCATAGCCCAACGTGAAGACGCCGGGAAGGCCGAGGCCGATGTAGCTGTCCTGGGCCTGCGCGCTGGCGCCCAGAGCCGCCAGCACGATGATTGCGAGTTGTTTATTCATGGTGAACCTCCGTCGATCCGGTGTTGTCAACAGGCACAGAACTCTGCGCGTCTGACAGCCATCCTACACAGGTTCACCTGTTTCAATCAGCCCGAAATCGTAAGAGAAAGTAGCCTTTCGCCGCCTATCAACGGCGACTAGCCGCGACTAACGGCTGCTCGGGAACGCAAACACCGCACCCTCGCGCACACCGGCCGACGGCCAGCGCTGCGTGATGGTTTTGCGCTTGGTATAGAAGCGCACGGCATCAGGGCCGTAGGCGTGCAAATCGCCAAACAGGCTGCGCTTCCAGCCGCCAAACGAGTGGTAGGCCACCGGCACCGGCAGCGGCACATTCACGCCGACCATGCCGACCAGAATGTTGTCGGTGAAGTAGCGGGCCGCTTCGCCGTCGCGGGTGAAGATGCAGGTGCC
>ERZ1034363.1093-NODE-1093-length-16292-cov-17.144804_pt1 | contig 16292 bp, 18 predicted proteins | sample MGYA00520616_ERZ1034363 | MGnify/ENA primary metagenome ERZ1034363 (study PRJEB33736, sample SAMEA104284506) | Azolla filiculoides | biome: Urban; feature: Water surface; material: Ditch water | place: Netherlands | collected 2015-10-28 | depth 0-0.1 m ...
GTTCATGTGTGAGTGGTGCTTTCTACTTATGTTGTTATTATAACTTGTTGAAGAAGGATACTTTCACAGTCTCGTTAGCTTATGAACAAAGAACCGGCAAAAAATGGTATGGCAAGAAAACAGCAGCAGGTTAAGCAAAATATACAGCCTTTTTTTGTGATTTAAATAATAATGAGTTTTCAAATAAATTAGATTAAATCTTAAATAATCCGCTTATGTTTTTCGTGAGTTTATCGCAATTAAAAGCCTGTTTTTACGGGCTTTTTTTATGCCTAATAGTTAATTAAATTAAAAATAAAAACGTATTTTTGTATAATTGAAAAATACAAATGAAAGTTGTTTTAAATTAATTAAAAAAGTGTTTGTTTTATGAGTATAGTGATAATATAAACGCCATTAATTCAAATTACCCAAGCGATAAAAAATGAATAGATATTTACAAATGCAAGAACATCTTAAAAACGCTGAAAAAATATTATCAGATAAACAAGACGAATTCGAGCCGCTTCATAAATCTATTAAAGCGGTAAATTCACAAATCAAATTGTTAGAGGCTCAATTAGAAAATGCGCCAAAAAAACTAGCTAAAGGCGAATTGACTACAGAAGATTTTTTAAAATTAAAATCAGAATTGGCAATACTGAAAGAATCGCTCGTTTCTTTCAATGAAGCACGAGTGATTCAAGATCAATCGTTAGTGCCGTTTAAAAATGAAGTGAATCGAATTATCAATTCTTTGGAAAATCAAAAGCGGGCAATGCTTCAAGAATTACCTAAACGCTTAATGGATGATTTAGAACCCAGCCACAAAGAAGCGATTAAAAACCTGATAAAAGCTTTTGCAAACACTAACGAAAAGGCTTTTGCTTTCTTCAAGCAAGATCAGAATTATTTTTATGATGCGTTAGGGCGGTTTATCGCTGGCGGTATTGGGTTGCCTAATAGCAGCGAATGCGCAGCATTTTCTGCTGAAATGGCTGAAAAACTTTTAACAGAATCAGAGGTTTAAACAATGAACTTTCAAGAAATGCAGCAATTTAGCCGTGATGCTGAAAAATTCCAAACAGAATTTAACAGCTTAGGACAGAAACTTAATGAACACGCAAAAAAAATTGCGTTAGTCAAAGTGGAGCTTGATTTTCATAGCCAAAATTTAAGCGAAATGGCGGGGCATTATCAGCCAGTTGCGATAAATGAACTTTGGGTTTAGTCGCAAATTGCAGCCACGTTTAAACATAAAAAGCCGCGCTTAGACGCGGTTTTTTTGTGCCTGCTGATTATATTTGAAAAATAAAAATCATTAATTACAATAACTTACCTTTTAAAAACAGTATTTTATAGTCTGTTTTTTCTTCAAAAAACTGCAATTTTCAGCAAGAATTACACCTTTAATGTGCAAAAAATACCGCTGTGCAGCCCTACAGCTGCAAGGCTTACAGCTCCCTTTTGCATTTGTTGAAAATTTACACTGTTTTTGTGCAAAAGCAGCGCGGGAGATTAAGGAGGGAGTGTTTTTTGTGGTAAATTTTTTTTTCGCCAGACAATCAAGGCTAACAAATATTTATGAGTTGCTTTTTATCTGTTACTCGTTAATGATTTTTAAAACGGCTTGCCGCTTGTGTTCTGGTACTGAATTTAAAAAGAAATCGAGCGATATTTGAGAGAATTTAGTTTTTGATGGTCTAACAATTCCACCGAGTGAATGGGTGCCATTATATTCTTCACGGCAATCTGAATTAGTGCATTCATAGTAGACCGAGCGAGTATTTTCGGTTACATCATTTGAGCCTCTAATTCTTAATTTTGTGCCACACGTTTTGCATTTAAAGCACATGGTTATTCTCCTAAAAAAATTAAGGGGCATTATAGCTAATTCCTAGCGTGTGAAGTTTAGCGCGGTGATGTTCTTCACTGGCGCGGCTGGTTCAGAAAACTGTCAATTTGTAGGCGGCTTTTGCAGTTAAAATTTTGGTTGTTTTTTGGCTAAAAAATGGCGTGGCTTTGATAGTGTTGGGGGTATAAAATGGGGTATATTTAAAAATAATACCCACATAACCCTTATAAATAAAGGCTTACAAGGTTATTTTATAATCCCTGCCTCATTTCAGCTGAAAAAAAAGCATAAAAACCACCGAATAGCAGGATTTTTTGCACGAGGCAACAATTGAATATCAAGCGTTTGATTTGAAAATTGCCGAATTAGAAATGCAATTAAACAACGCGGTTTACGCTGTGTTTAATGTAACGGCGGAAGAAATTAAATTGATTGAAATGTAAGGTAGGCATGTTTTTCATGCCCACTCAAAACGCAGGTTGTGGAGACACGTTTAATCGCGTCTCCACGCATCAAAAAAGGCTCAATTACGCACAAGTCGTATAGCAAAATAATTGCTGCGGTTATCCTGACGATGAGTCTTTGCCAAAAAATCTGTTACCCAAACATTACTCGTAATAGATTCATTCCGCGAAGACGACCAAAATACAGCGTTATGGGCTACGTTAGGAAATATTTGATTCATAATCGCATCTTTTGCGTAGCGACGATTTGAATTTGAGTCTTTTTGTTTACCATTGCAATACAGAAGCGTTTTTAATTCTGCAATTGAAGGAATGCGCCAATCATTATAGCCCGCATACGAAAAATGCTTGGTGATGATCTCATCCCATGAAAATTTTGCCGCCTCTCCATGACAAGTTGATCCAGTCCATGTTTGACCTAAACTACAACGTGTCCAAATTAAGCCAGTTTTAGCGTCTTTCACCACTCCCTCATTCACCTCGTAGCGATTGATTTCGTGACTTAACTCCACTTGATTTTTAGCCACTTCTGGTTGAAGAGCGGCGTTAGGAAGCATTTCACGCGGTAATGGCTTCAATTCGGAGGCTTTCACCCAGCCTGTCCGAATTGCTAACAATCGCGTTTTTTTGGCAGGATACCTATCTGTTGCAATCTCAGGCGCAGCGGCATTCATAGCGGCTTGAGCTTCTGCTAAGGACGCGCCCATTTTTTGTAACACAAATCCTGAATATTCATCGGCTTCAATTTCTATTTCAGGACGAGATGAACCATCTCTATTTAACGTATGCCCTTGTAAATGATGCCCAATTTCATGCGCCATAATACTGATAGCACTCCAATAGGTTTGGGTTTTTTGCTCGATAGAGCGCACAAAATTTGGGTTATATAAGAGATAGCGTTCACCGGATGACATGATGATAGCCGAAGCGTTTTCGGTTGTGTCCGACGTGCTCACCGTAAAGTTACGGCGCAATCCCGAATAGGTGGTGACTTCATCAACAATGGCTTTTACGACATCATCTGTTCGCGATGTATCGTTTTTAGCAGATAAAAAAGCAGTATTTAAAGACTGTTGTGAATAGGAATGTACGATTGCATTATTTTTCGCCTGAAGTGTGTTGTAAGGCGCGAATAAAATAATAACTAACAGCGTATAAAATTTATAAGTAATTTGCATTTTAAAACCGTAATCATTAATGGTTGAAATCTATGATTTTTTTTGCAAATTGAATAATTTGCAACTCAGCCAACTTTTAGTATTTAAAAGTTCTGTAGCTTTCCGTCCCTACCTCACGATAGGTTTGGCCTCTATCATTGTTAATTTTAGCTTTTTCTTAGTATTGAAAATATGTATCTTAATTAAGTTAAATTATCCTCTTGTAAATTAAGAACACAGAATTTTAGCACAAAATGTGCAGCAATTCTCATTATGAACTTCTGTTAAGTAACTAATTGAAAAAAAACAATTATTTTTTAATCTTAGCCTTTAAAGTGAGTTTATAGAATTAAATATATTCGCCAAAATAACTCATTTTTTGAATAAAGAGACTTTTTTGTTCAGAACTTAATCAATGCAAACATAATTTAAGCATTGATTGCGGTTGAAAATGACTAAATTAAAAATCCCATTGTCTTATCTATTTGATTTTAAATGAGTTATCATAATGAGAATTGCTGACTTTTGTTAAGTAACTAAACCGCATCCATTCAGAAACAGATAGTTTTTTAAAATGGTTAGAGGCTATGTAAACGTGTAGAGACGCAAAATCTTGCGTCTCTACGGTTCAACAAAAAACTACGTTTCTCAAATTAGATGAGGTTTAATTGAAAAAAAATAATTATTTTTTAATCTTAGCCTTTAAAGTGAGTTTATAGAATTAAATATATTCGCCAAAATAACTCATTTTTTGAATAAAGAGACTTTTTTGTTCAGAACTTAATCAATGCAAACATAATTTAAGCATTGATTGCGGTTGAAAATGGCTAAATTAAAAATCCCATTGTCTTATCTGTTTGATTTTAAATGAGTTGTCATAATGAGAATTGCTGGCAAAATATGCCTGATTAATAACCCACGATAAAGAGTGTGTTATATACAACAGTTCTTTAAAAATGAGGGAGTTAGTGAGTTGTTTGGGATGTTGGTTTAGCAAAAATAGTGTAATAATTGAACCATTTAGTGCTAGTTCACATAGAATTTGCGTTAGATTTGTACCTCTTTTAACTGTTTATTTAGATAGGACTATCAATCATGGCAACATTAATATTTAACGTCTCTCCATTGAATCATTTAGAACTAGAGCATCTGGAGCATTTTCCAGCATGGTCAAGCAAGCCTCACGAAGAACATTCTGAAACAGAGGGGCCTCGTGTACATCTTTCATCCTTACTTAATAATATTGCTCATAACATTACCATTCATGGCTCTTTTCTGCCTTCCGCTTTATCGCCTATCGGCATTGTTGGCAGCATTAAAGGCATAGATTTTTCACTGGATCAGAACACGCCATTTGCAAGCATTAGTGGTTTAAATTTAAATATTCTCAAAGCTCTGCAATCTATTATCCTCAGCCCAGTCAACTTTGTAACGAACACCGTGATGGTGGGTAATGATGTGATTACAGGCAGCTCTGGCAAAGATATTTTAGCGGGCTTTGCAGGCAATGATTCAATCAATGGCGGAGCTGGTAATGATTCGATACTGGGTGGGGCGGGTAATGACTCATTAGCAGGTGGTGCTGGCAATGATAAAATCTCAGGCGCATCAGGCAATGACAAACTGATTGGCGGCACAGGTGTGGATTTTTTAACCGGTGGTTTGGGACTTGATACGTTTGTTTTCAATAAAGGTGACAGTGTGTCTGGCGATGTGATTGTTGACTTTAATGCAAATCAAGACCATATCAATATTGTGGGCGCATCGTTTGCGAGCATTTCTCAAACGAACACCGCCGCAGGTTTAGTGATTACTTATGACGCTCACGAAACCATTAAATTAACAGGTGTGCATCAAGCGTTAGAGGCTACCAGTTTCATATTTTAATTTCGTTTATTCGTTTAAAAGTGCATGAAATCACGGCAAAATCTTAGTTTCATGCACTTTTGCTCCCACAATTTGTAATACGAAATAACTCATCATTTTACGAAAACCTCTCAGAAATAAATCCCGAATTTTTTTAAGACGACTGGTCGTCTTGAAAATTTTTGGATTAATTTTTACAAACACAGGCAAAGAATATTATTCAATCAAAGACAAGAGATTCATGCGTAACCCCCATTAATAAAATTTGTACCGAGACTTATAGCGGTTCTGCATTGTTAATCTGGCGTTGATTTCTTATTGCACTCCAAAATCAGTTATAATAACCAAATTTTTCACAATCAAACCTCAATAGGAGTTTTAAAAACATGGCAATTGAACGTACTTTTTCTATCATAAAGCCTGATGCAGTCGCTAAAAATGTTATCGGTCAAATTTACAGCCGTTTTGAAGAAAATGGCTTGCGCATTGTGGCAGCAAAAATGGTGCAACTGAGCAAAGAAGATGCAGAAGGTTTTTATGCAGAACATAAAGAACGTGGTTTTTTCAATGACTTAATCGCATTTATGATTTCAGGCCCTGTGATGATGCAAGTTTTAGAAGGCGAAAACGCTGTTCTGAAAAATCGCGATTTAATGGGCGCAACCAATCCAAAAGATGCAGCGGCTGGCACTATCCGTGCTGATTTTGCAACGAGCATTGATGAAAATGCAGTGCATGGTTCAGATGCAGTAGCAACCGCAGCGCGTGAAATTGCTTACTTCTTCTCAGATGAGCAGCTTTGTGAACGTATCCGCTAAATTGGATAAGATCAATCTGTTAAATTTTGATCGAAAAGGCATGGAAGCCTTTTTTATTGAAATTGGCGAAAAACCTTTCCGTGCTACGCAATTGCTGAAATGGATTTATCAGGAAGATGTCGATGATTTTAATCTGATGACAAACTTAAGCAAATCGCTACGCACTTATTTAATAGAACATTGCGGCATTATTGCGCCAGAAATTGTGGTCGAGCAAATCGCCTCCGATGGTACGCGCAAATGGTTGTTGCAAATGAGCTGCGGCAATCGCGTGGAAACCGTTTTTATTCCTGAAGAAAAGCGCGGAACTTTATGCGTCTCTTCACAAGTCGGTTGCGCTTTAGCTTGTACTTTTTGTTCCACAGCACAACAAGGCTTTAACCGGAATTTATCCAGCGCGGAAATTATTGGGCAACTTTATGTGGCACAAAAACGCTTAGGAAGTGAGAAAAAAATCACCAATGTGGTGATGATGGGCATGGGCGAGCCGTTGCTGAATTTTGATAATGTTGTCACTGCTATGAATTTAATGATGGACGATTTTAGTTATGGTCTATCAAAACGGCGTGTCACCATCAGCACATCGGGCGTTGTCCCTGCTATGTATCGCTTAACCGAAGTGTGTGATGTCAGTTTAGCTGTCTCCTTACACGCTGCAAACGATGCGTTGCGTGACAAATTAGTGCCGATTAATCAAAAATATCCATTACATGAACTCTTAGCTGCGTGTCGTGACAATGTAAAACTTGCCCCGCGCCGCAAAATTACGTTTGAATATGTGATGTTAAAAGATATTAATGACACAGACCAAGATGCGCGTTCTTTGATTAAATTACTCAAAAATGTACCTTCAAAAATTAATTTAATTCCGTTCAATCCATTTCCTAATTCCAATTACGAATGCTCCACAGCGGAACGAATAGACAGATTTAGAGATATTTTGCACAACGCCAGCATGGTCACAACCATCCGCCGCACACGCGGAGATGATATTGATGCTGCCTGTGGTCAATTAGTTGGCAAAGTTCAAGATAAAAGTCGCAGACATTTAAAACTTCAACTCGCACAACCTACGGACGCGTAAATTATGCAACGTCAAGCCCTGTTTTTTTGTTTCGTATCCTTTTTCTTAACTGCTTGTGTTGATGACAGCCCATCTAAAAGTGTAACTTCCGAAGAAAAGGCCACAACTTATTTGGATATGGGGATTCGTTATATGGATATGGGCGAACTCAGGTTTGCCAAAGAGAATTTTGAGAAAGCTCTCGATATGGACTCAAACAATCCGAATATTCACAACGCAGCGGCGGCACTGTATGAGAAAATTCGCGAACCGGAAAACGCCAGCAATCATTATCAAACTTCTTTACGACTCGATTCGGATAATCCGCAATCACAAAATAATTATGGACGTTTTTTGTGTGAGCAAGGTGCGCTTGCTGAGGGTTTGGAACATTTAAACTTAGCTTTAAATATGCCTTTGAATAACCGCCGCTGGTTTGCACTCACAAATGCAGGGCGTTGTTTATTAAAACAAGCTCAAAAACCCCGCGCGGAAGCTTATTTTCGTGAAGCCTTGCAACTACAGCCAGATTACAGCCCAGCACTTTTAGAAATGATGAAAATCAGCTATAACGATGCTAAATATTTGTCTGCAAAAGCTTTTTTACAACGTTATCAAGCCGTAGCACAACCCTCTCCTGATTTTTTGTGGTACGCAATGCAAATCGAAACTGCTTTAGAACATAAGAACTTAGCGCAGCAATATAAAAATGCGTTATTAAATGAATTTCCTGCTTCTGAAGAAGCCATGCGAGTAAAAACCTCGATTAACGATTGATAAAAAGTATCTGAAAAATATTTTTTAAGGCGAATAGCCTTTAAGATACCCGTTCTACCCTTTTCTAAACTTTAACTACCAAAGATAACAAAAAACATGGCAAAACCAAATCAAGCGATTGCAGCCATAAGAGGAATGCACGACATTCTGCCTGAGCAAACTCCACGCTGGCAATATGTGGAAACCGTCATCCGCGAAGTTTTAGGCAATTACGGCTATCAAGAAATCCGCCTGCCGATTGTCGAAAAAACCGAATTATTCAAACGCTCTATCGGGGAAGTCACCGATATTGTGGAAAAAGAAATGTACACGTTTGATGATCGCAACGGTGATTCATTGACTTTGCGTCCTGAAGGCACAGCGGGATGTCTGCGTGCTTGTTTGGAGCATGGTTTATTGCATGGGCAAACGCACAGACTTTGGTATTACGGGGCGATGTTTCGCCATGAAAGACCGCAAAAAGGACGCTATCGGCAGTTTTATCAGCTAGGTGTGGAAACATACGGCATGGCAGGTGCTGATATTGATGCGGAAATTATTTTACTCAGCCATCGTTTGTGGCAACGCTTAGGTATTCGCGCTAAAGTTGAGTTGCAACTCAATTCTTTAGGCACGGTTGCAGAACGCGCGGTGTATCGGGAAAAATTGGTTGAATATTTTAAAGCCCATTTTGAGCAATTAGACGAAGATAGTGTGCGGCGTTTGGAAACCAATCCATTGCGCATTTTGGACACTAAAAACCCAGCGATGCAAAATTTGGTAGAAAATGCACCGGAATTGATGGCTTATTTAGGCGAAGAAAGTCGCGAACATTTTCAAACTTTAACCGCGAGTTTAGATAGTTTAGGAATTGCCTATCAAATTAATCCGCGTTTAGTGCGTGGTTTGGATTATTACGGCAAAACCGTGTTTGAATGGGTAACAACTGAATTAGGTTCGCAAGGCACAATTTGCGCAGGTGGGCGTTATGACGGTTTGATTGAGCAACTCGGCGGCAAAGAAAATTATGCGATTGGTTTCGCGCTGGGCATGGAGCGGTTGTTGGCTTTAGTGGAATTATTGGAAGATGTTCCGGTTGCTCGCACGGTTGATGTATATATGATTCGCGTGGGAGCGGAAGCTGAAAAACAAGGATTGATTTTTGCGGAACAAATTCGCGATAAGTTACCGAAGTTAAAATTGCAACTCAATTGCGGCGGCGGTAGTTTTAAAAGCCAGTTTAAAAAAGCTGATAAAAGTGATGCGGTGTTTGCGATTATTCTCGGTGATGATGAAGTTAAACGTGGCGAAGTGGCAATTAAGAATTTGCGTGTGGAGCAAGAGCAGCAAAGTTTGTCATACACAGATGCGATTAGCTTTTTATCTAGTCATTGCGTTAATTAGCCAGTTAATAACACCTATTAGGATATTGAATGGAAAGTATCGAAATCAAAGGTTTTTTAACCATAGATTACGCACATTTTGAAATTAAAAAAATCAATATCTTAATTGGTGCGCAAGCTCAAGGGAAAAGTGTTATTGCAAAGTTGGTTTATTTTTTTAAGAACTTTTTTTCAGATGTTTTTATACCTTCAATTGAGAAGTTTGAAACAAAAAGAGAAATTGACAAAAAATGCTTAACTGAATTTGAGCAAGTTTTCCCTCGCTATTCATGGGTAAATCAAGAGTTTTCAATTCTTTATAAATATGAAGACTATGAACTATCAGTGATTAGAAATAAAGTAGGCAATAAATACACACTAAAGTTTGATTATTGCAAGTGTTTAGCTGATTTCCATAAAAAACTAAAAACTTGTTACAAACTAGCCCTGAGTGACTTCGATACAGCATTAGAACAAGAAAATGGAAAAAAGGTATTGAAAAGGGATAGAGTTTTTTATGAAGCTATCATCTCTGAAAAAATACACGATTCTATATTTAGCAATGTATTCAGAAAACCTGTCTTTATTCCTGCAAGTCGATCTTTTTTTGCGAATTTACAAAAAAATATTTTTTCTTTTTTAGCAAGTAACATTGATATAGACCCTTTTATTAAAGAGTTTGGTTCTCGTTATGAACAATCTAAAAGATTTCACCAGATAGGGATTCATCGTGGTGGTGATTCAGAAGAGGTTATTAGAAAAAAAGTAGATAAACTTGTTAGCGATATAGTTGTTGGAGAATATGTCTATGCTGATGATCAAGATTGGATTTCAAATAACGGAAAAAAAACAAACTTAGCTAATGCGTCATCTGGTCAACAAGAATCTTTACCAATGCTTCTAATTCTAAAAATTTGGCCTTTTATTTATGGAAAAGAAAGAAGTTCAACTTTTTTTATAGAAGAACCCGAAGCACATTTATTCCCTACATCGCAAAAACAAATTATCAGCTTAATTGCTACAATTTATAACACTTTTGGACATTCCTTTTTCATTACAACACACAGCCCTTACATATTGACTGCAATTAATAATTTAGTCGCGGGAAAAGATGCCTATGATAAGGCAAATGGCGATATTGAAAAACTAAATCGATTAGAAAAGGTTTTTGCCTTTGATGAATTAATTAGTTTAGAGGATGTCTCAGCTTACACACTGAATAAAGGAAAGCTGGAATCTATTATTGATATAGAAAATCGCTTGATTGGTGCAAATCTGCTGGATTCTGTTTCGGATGATTTTGAAGCCGCATTCAGTGTTGCAATTGACATTCTATACGGTGATGATTAATGGATTACGGACAATGTGCAACACAATCAACTCATAAAATTGTCACAGCAGAAGAAAATAAAAGAAAACTAATAATTTATAATGAACACGGAAAAGTCATTAGAAAAATTAAAGTTGATGATTGTTTAATAGCAAAAACTGATTCGAGTTTACGTTGTGATTACATGTTTGAAGTCGATGAACCTAAAACTAACATCATTGCTAAAGTAATCTATCTGGAACTAAAAGGTGAAGGCGTAAAACATGCCTATGATCAGTTAGTTGCAACGATAGAAAGATATTTAAATGTACACCATGGTTGTGAAAAAGAATGTTACATTGTTTCTTCAAAAGTACCAAAACTAACAACAAGTGTTCAGCAATTAACAGCTATGATGAAAAATAATAAAAAAATAAACGCAAAGCTCACCGTAAAAAATAATCAGGCAGAGATAACAATTTAATTTTTACCCTTTAAGACTACAAACGTTATTTGTAATAAATTCGAGAGAACCACAGTGGAAATTTACGATACAGAAGAAGAACAAGTCGCCGCGCTCAAAGCGTGGTGGAAAGAAAATAAAAACTCAGTCATCATCGGAGCTGTGCTTGGCGTTTCGCTGATAGTCGGCTGGGATTACTGGCAAAGTTACAAATTAAAGCAATCTGAGGAAGCCTCGGCTTTATATAGCGAACTATTAAAATTTGTGGCTAAAGATAACAAAGAATCTGCTGAAAAAGTCAGTGAACAAATTGTCAGCAAATACGATGCAACCGCTTACGCAACTTATGCACCGTTAATGCAAGCAAAAGTGAAAGTCTCTGCGGGAGATTTAGCGGGCGCAAAGAAAATTTTAGAAGCGCAAATGAAAAAAGGCGATGATAAAGCTTTGCAAAACGTGGCTCGTATTGAATTAATTCGTCTCATGCTAGCGAGCAAAGAATACGAAAAAGGTTTACAACTGATTGCTGAGGCAGATCCAGTTTCTACAAAAAGCTTTAGCGCAAGTTATGAAGAACTCACTGGCGATTTGTATGTCGCGTTAGATCGTTTAGGCGAAGCGCGTACTGCTTATCAAAACGCCATCCGCGAAGGCGCAACTTCACCGCTGTTGCAATTTAAACTTGATGACATTGCCGCGCCCGAAACTATTCAAACACCTGCTCGTTAATTCTGCACTTTAAAAACCTGACAGATTTTAAAAACTGTCAGGTCTTCCTCTCCCTGCTACAGATTAAAAAACCAATGTTAAGACATAGCAAACAACACATTTTGCCACTTGCCGTATTAATTAGCCTTAGTCTAACAGGCTGTGCAGCATTGGATGGCTTAAAAGAAGGTACGCAAAGTTTGATAAGCTCTGTTATGGGCACCGACACGAATTCTGCACCGCCTGCTGCTTTAACGGAATATAAGCCAGAAGTGGAAATTACTGAGTTGTGGAAAGAGCAAATTGGTGTTGGCAAAGATGATCAAAATTTGCGACTCGAATTAGCTCTTAGTAGCGATAAAATTTTTGTTGCTGACCGAGAAGGCTTAGTGCAAGCGCGTAGCAGTAGCAATGGAAAATTAATATGGGAAGTGGATACGGATCAACACTTTTCCGCAGGGGTTGGCGTAGGCAACAACACTTTAGTTTTAGGCAGCAGCGATGCCAAAGTCACTGCTTTAGATAGCAATAATGGCGAGCAATTATGGAGTACCGCAGTTTCCAGCGAGGTGCTCACCGTTCCTGTTATTGCAAATGGTGTTGTGATTATTCGCACGACAGACAGCGCGGTGATTGGTCTTGACGAAAAAACAGGGAAAAAGTTATGGACGTTTGAAGAATCATTACCTGCCTTGACGTTACGCGGAACTGGCAAAGCGATTGTGCTGAAAGATCATGCAATTGTCGGGTTTGCTAATGGTAAATTAGTCGCTTTACAGCTAAATACTGGCAAAAATCTTTGGGAAACCACGGTTGCCATGCCTAGCGGTCGCTCAGAAGTAGAACGCTTAGTCGATTTAGCCTCTGACCCGCTGGAAAAAGACGGCATCATTTATATTTCCAGTTATCAAGGTGGCACATCAGCGGTGACAGCTTCCGATGGCAATATGCTTTGGCGCAATGAACAACTGTCATCAGCCTCAGGGATGAGTTCAGATTGGCGTTATCTCTACATCAGCGATAACAACAGCGATGTTTGGCAAATCGACCCGCATAATGGCGCAACTTTATGGCAACAAAAAGAATTGCATTATCGCGGGTTGTCTACACCGCAAGTTTACGAAGAATATTTAGTTGTCGGCGATTATGAAGGCTTTGTTCATTGGCTTTCGCGCAGTGACGGCAGACAACTTGGTCGAATTCAAATTAGCAAAGGCGCGATAGACTCTATGCCCGTTGTTGCTAATGATATTATTTATATTTACGCAAAAGACGGCACTCTCGCCGCTTTAAAAGCTAAGGCTCTCTAAATGTTACCTGTAATTGCCCTTGTGGGTCGCCCGAATGTGGGCAAATCAACTCTTTTTAATTATTTAACCAAAAGCCGCGAAGCACTGGTGGCTGATTTTCCAGGTTTAACCCGCGACCGCCAATACGGGCGCATCAAGCGCGGACATCGTGACTGCTTAGTGGTTGACACTGGCGGTATTACTGACGATAGCGAAGGCGTGGAAAGTTTTGCGCGAAAACAAGTTCATATCGCTTTGGAAGAAGCAGACATCGTATTTTTTTTGGTAGATGCGCGGGAAGGGATTAATTCTTCCGATTATGTGATTGCCGATAGCTTACGCAAACTTAATAAACCTGTTGTATTAGTCACCAATAAAACTGATGGCATTGACGCTCAAACAGCAACGCTCGATTTTTATTCTTTAGCTTTAGGCGAACCAGTAAAAATTTCGGCAGCACACGGACGCGGTGTTTTTGAACTTTTAGCTTTAGTTGATGAAATATTGCCGCCCACTGATGAAGAAGTGGTTGAAGAAGATCAAGGCATTGCCATTGCAGTGGTGGGTCGTCCAAATGTTGGCAAATCCACCTTAGTGAATCGCTTGCTTGGTGAAGAGCGAGTGATTGTGTTTGATGAACCGGGCACAACGCGCGACAGTATTTACATTCCATTTGAGCGCGAGGGGCAAATCTATACCCTGATTGACACCGCTGGAATGCGTCGCCGTGCAAAAGTTTCATTAGCTGTTGAAAAGTTTAGTATTATCAAGTCGTTACAAGCGATTGAAAAAGCGCATGTGGTGATTTATATGATTGATGCCAGAGAAGGCATTACCGATCAAGATTGTCATTTGCTCGGTATGGTATTGGAAGCCGGACGTGCGTTAATTATCGGTTTGAACAAATGGGACGGTTTAGGCGGCGATCAAAAAGAAACCATTAAACGCCAACTTGAGGTGAAATTACCGTTTTTGGATTTCGCTGAAAAACACCCGATTTCCGCGCTACATGGCAGTGGTGTAGGCAAATTATTTCAGGTCGTACATAAATTATACGCGGCAGCGATGACCGATATGTCCACACCTGTTTTAACGCGCATTTTGACCGAAGCTATCACCGTGCATCAGCCGCCGTTGGTGAATGGACGCAGAATTAAATTGAAATATGCACATCAAGGCGCGAAAAATCCGCCCACTATTATTATTCACGGTTCACAAACTGATGAGTTACCAGAAGCGTATAAACGGTATCTGATTAATTTTTATCGCGATAAATTAAAATTGGAAGGCACACCAATTCGCTTGAAATTCAAATCACCGAATAATCCTTATGATGAAGCACCGGAAAAATTGTCAGGACGCACCAAAGAAATTCGCAGACAACAAGTGATTCGTTTTCATAAACATCGCAAACAAACAGACTCTGATAATAAAAATTCATAACCCTGTGTAGAGACGCAAAATTTTGCGTCTCTACCTTTTGATAGGACATAAAAATGACGCAAATTTTTTTCCAAGGCAAAACTTTACACACAAGCGGCGATTTACCGGCTGTTGGCAGCACTGCACCAGATTTTTCATTGGTGAACGGCAAATTAAAAGATGTAAATTTAGCCACTTACGCAGGCAAACGCAAAGTGTTAAACATTGTGCCGAGTTTAGATACGCCAACCTGCGCGGCTTCTGCACGCATGTTTAATCAAAAAGCTTCCGATTTAGAAAATACAGTGGTATTAGTGATTTCAGCGGATTTGCCGTTTGCACAAGGGCGTTTTTGTGAATCGGAAGGCTTGAAAGATGTTTATCCATTGTCAACTTTCCGTTCCAGTTTTGCGCAAGATTATGGGGTGGAATTGGTTGATAGCATTTTAAAAGGCTTAACTGCTCGCGCCGTGATTATTTTGGATGATAATGACGAAGTGATTTATACCGAATTGGTGAAAGAACTGGCTGATGAACCGAATTATGCGGCGGCTTTAGCTGTGCTGCATTAAGCATTTTTGCAAAACTTAAGCGGCAAAATTTAAAACCTTGATGTTTTTTAACTGAAAATATAAGCAACGCTTTGACGAGTTTAGAGGTGAAACATGAGTTCTGTAATCGAGAAAGTCATTCATTCAGTTAAAGACAGAAACATCAAGCGTTACCTTGATAACCAGAAAGATTCGATAGAAGCTGACTTTTTATTGCTAGAAAAATCAGGACAAAAAGAAGTTTTAGATCATCTTAACTCTTCAGATATTGTTACATTATTAGCTAATATTACGATTCCGCAGCTTTGGACTACCGAGTTATTAATCTTAAGCAAATTAGACAGTAACAGCTTGGTTCGGCGGGTTTGGCTGATTCGGCAAAAGTTTAGATCTCTTTGTGGTGATGAGGTTTATAAAAATTACCATGACAACTCGCCCGTCTCAATACAAGATCAGTCTTTAACGGCTAATGCTGAGTTGCAACCAGAACAATTAACCCTGTTGCGAGATGATATTCTCAGCATTGTGCGGCAAATGCAGCGTTTGGTGTATGTGCGAATTTGCCGCTCTGAAAGTATTAATGAAAGAAAACGTTTTGTGATTCAAACCGCGCTGATTATTGGTTTAATTGGTTTTTCAATCTTTTGGTTGTTAAAACTTGGCGTGATTCCCATAGAACCTGAAAGTAACAGAGTTAGCTTAAAGTTTTTATTGCTGATTATTGGTTCTGGAATAACAGGAACAACTGTAAGTTTGCTGCAACGTATTGAAAAAGCAACGAATATTCCGCCGTTGATTACCGACACTGTGCATGATGCCACGCAAATTACGCATAATATGTCGAATTGGTATGTGGCTTCATTGTTAGTCAGTGGTGCGGTGTTTGCGTTGTTGATTTATTTGATTGCAGTTTCACAATTGGTAAATGTACTTGATATTTTGCCTTCGCCCGATAGTATGAAATCAACGACTGAAAATGACGCTCTGTTAATTATGCCGCCGAATAATAAAGCCGATACTGCAAAGTTATTGTTAGCATGTTTTCTGTCTGGATTTGCTGAGCGGCTTGTGCCTGATATTTTGGATAATTTAATTAAGGCGAAAATAAAAACAGCTTAACAATTACAACTTCTTATAGTTATTTCAATTCTATTAGATATAGCAATTATTAACATGACTAAAATAACCATTTATATCATCTAAAGATATA
>ERZ1034363.1094-NODE-1094-length-16286-cov-4.287865_pt1 | contig 16286 bp, 14 predicted proteins | sample MGYA00520616_ERZ1034363 | MGnify/ENA primary metagenome ERZ1034363 (study PRJEB33736, sample SAMEA104284506) | Azolla filiculoides | biome: Urban; feature: Water surface; material: Ditch water | place: Netherlands | collected 2015-10-28 | depth 0-0.1 m ...
AACTACGATGACCTACATTGGAAAAAGCTGAAGGCAGAATACCGTGCGATGGGGCTACGCATGCCTTGTTGCAATGCCCCAGCGATCCCAAAGACAAGCCCACGAGGCACATTCTTCTTCGCACATACCCAAAAGGGAGAATGCAGCACAGCCCCCGAAAGTGACGAACATCTCTGGTGCAAACAAGTTGTTGCATTGGCTGCGGAAAGTGCTGGTTGGAATGTCAGCACAGAACTTCGAGGACAGACACCAGATGACCAGGAATGGGTCGCTGATGTCTTTTGCCAACGGGGAACCGCAAGAATCGCGTTCGAGATTCAGATGTCGCCCCAAACTCAACAGGAAACGGAACGACGTCAGGCGCGTTACAGGGAGTCTGGGGTTCGTGGAGCTTGGTTTTTCTCTCCGCGCATTCAACCCCATGGGATCGCCCACAGAAAAGATCTTCCGGCTTTCGTTCTCTCCCCAGTTGAGATCGGACAAGCTCCCATTGTTCAAGGTTTCGATGTTCAGCTATCGGAGTTTGTCTCCGGCATGCTCACAAAACGCCTTGAGTGGGAGATACCAGAAATCAATAAACCCACCCATGTAGAGGTGATGGCAGACACATGTTGGGCCTGCAAGAAACCCGTGAAACAGGTCTTCGGGCACTTTAGCAATTTGGTACCAGGTGAAGACCCCTACCAAGAGGAATGGATTGAACGGTACTTCACAGTAGCCCAAATGAGCATTGCGCTCGAAAAGGTCTTAAAGGTAGTTTCAAACCCGGAATTGCAAGCTGCAGGCCTTAATTTAATCATCACGCAGGATGTGATCAACGGGAAACGTACCAACTGGCCATATTGCAATGCCTGTATTCATTGCAAGGCGCCGCAAAACAATCACTTCGTGGGCACGAGACTTCAAAAAATCTACTATGAAGAGAATCGAGAAGCCCTTGGCCTATCGCTGATTAAATTTGATCGGATTACAAAGGGTAATGGTCGCTGGGTCTTTAAGCCTTTGGACACGAATAGTTGAGACCCAATTCCCCATCTTTTCTCAAGTTCGAAGATTTGAAAGTACGTGCTCCCCATGCTTCAAGACGTGATCAAAGGTGAATAGGTGTTCAACGGGGTTACGGCCACATGCACCAACATACCGCCCGCGAAATGCTCTACGCCCCTCCTGAACCTCAACTTCACCGCCACATAGAGGGCAAGTTGCAGTAAAGCGAAGCATCCGGACTACCTTACGCTCCCCTTCGCGGCGAATTACCAGGACGTGATAGAACCGTGAAGTCATCTGCAGAATTGCCGGGGCCATCACAATCTTTTGGTCGATCAGACGGTACAACGGCCAAACCCATCTGCGGCTGAACGGCATGAGATCGTCGCATCGCCGCCCGAGCTTCGTCACGGGGCCAAGGTCCGGATTGGCCGAAATTCGGTCCATAGAAACAAAAAGGCTCCTTTCGGAGCCTTTTTCACTAACTTGGCACAGTTTTCACTTTCTCTGTCATCCGACACAGCGCCTTAAATATCCACCCGCGCACTCAGCGCATTGGTTTCAATAAACGCCCTGCGCGGTTCCACATCTTCGCCCATGAGGGTGGTGAAGATTTCGTCGGCGGCGATTGCGTCGTCGATCTGGACACGCAGCAGGCGGCGAACCTTGGGGTCCATGGTCGTTTCCCACAACTGCGACGGGTTCATTTCGCCCAGACCTTTGTAGCGTTGCTTGCTGATGCCGCGTTCGACTTCGTTGAGCAGCCACTTCATGGCTTCGCCGAAATTGGTGATGACCTGCTTCTTTTCGCCGCGGGCCATGATGGCACCGGCGCCGAACATGTCGGCGAGGGTTTCGGCGGTGCGGCGGAGCTGGATGAAGTCACCGGAGAGGAGCAGGTCTTCGTCGATCAGGCCGACCTTGAGGTTGCCGTGGTGCATGCGTTCGACGCGCAGGGTCCAGCGTTCCTGGATGTCGTCGTACTTGGGCACCATGCGGGTGCCGGCCGGGATGTAGGCGGCGATCAGCTCGGCGCTGGCGCGGGTCTTTTCTTCGCTCGACAGGTCGACGGCCAGGTTGTGGCGAACGATGGATTGCAGCACTTCCGGGTTAATCAGGTGCGACAGGCGGTCGATGACGGCTTCGGTGGCCAGCCAGGAGCGGGCCAGGCCTTCGAGGGCCGGGCCGGTTATGGCCTCGGCACCAACGCGTGGCGTCAGGACAGCTTCATCGAGCGCCATGTTGAGCAGGAACTGGTTGTACTCCAGGTCGTCCTTGAGGTAGCGCTCGGTCTTGCCGTGCTTGACCTTGTAGAGCGGCGGCTGGGCGATGTAGACATAGCCACGGTCGATCAGCTCGGGCATCTGACGATAGAGCAGGGTCAGCAGCAGGGTACGGATGTGGGCGCCGTCAACGTCCGCGTCGGTCATGATGATGATGCGGTGATAGCGCAGCTTTTCGACGTTGAAGTCGTCCTTGCCGATGCCGGTTCCGAGAGCGGTGATCAGGGTGACGATCTGCTCGGAGGAAATCAGCTTGTCGAAGCGGGCCTTTTCGACGTTGAGCACCTTGCCGCGCAGCGGCAGGATGGCCTGGAACTTACGGTCGCGGCCCTGCTTGGCGGAGCCACCGGCGGAGTCACCCTCGACGATGTAAATTTCGCACAGGGCGGGGTCTTTTTCCTGACAGTCGGCCAGTTTGCCGGGCAGGCCAACGCCATCGAGGACGCCTTTGCGGCGCGTCATTTCACGGGCACGGCGGGCAGCTTCGCGGGCGCGCGAGGCTTCGACGATCTTGCCGCAAATCATTTTGGCATCGACCGGACGTTCGAGCAGGAAGTCGGCGAGTTTCTGGGCGACGACTTCTTCGACGGCGGCGCGGGCTTCGGAGGAAACCAGCTTCATCTTGGTCTGCGAGGCAAACTTGGGGTCGGGCATCTTGACGGAAAGCACGCAGGCCAGGCCTTCGCGCATGTCGTCACCGGCGATGTCGACCTTGGCTTTCTTGGCGATTTCGTTTTCGTCGATGTACTTGTTGATGACGCGGGTCATCGCGGCGCGCAGGCCGGTCAGGTGGGTGCCACCGTCGGACTGCGGGATGTTGTTGGTGAAGCAGAGCACCTGCTCCTGGTAGGAGTCGTTCCACTGCATGGCGACTTCGACGCCGATGGTGATACCGGTATCGTGAGCCCCCTGGCCGACCTTGGCGTCACCGGCCGAATAGAAGATGTTCGGGTGGAGGACCGACTTGGTGCGATTGATATATTCAACAAAGCTCTGGACGCCACCGGCAAAGGCAAAAAGCTCTTCCTTGCCGACACGCTGATCGATCAGCTTGATGGAAACACCGTTGTTGAGGAAGGACAGTTCGCGCAGGCGCTTGGCGAGGATTTCGTAGTGGAATTCAATGTGGCCGAAAATTTCGTCGTCAGCCATGAAGTGAACTTCGGTACCGCGCTTTTCGGTATCGCCGAGCACTTTCATCGGGGAAATCTCGACACCGTCGCGGACCTCAATGCAACGATCAACCGGCACGCCACGGCAAAATTCCATGAAATGCTTCTTGCCGTCCCGACGAATGGTCAGGCGAAGCGACTTGGACAGCGCATTGACACAGGAAACGCCAACGCCGTGCAGACCGCCAGATACCTTGTAGGAATTCTGGTTGAACTTGCCGCCAGCGTGCAGCTCGGTCAGCGCTATTTCAGCGGCCGAGCGCTTGGGCTCATGCTTGTCGTCCATCTTGACGCCGGTCGGGATACCCCGCCCGTTGTCGATGACGGAAATCGAGTTGTCGGTATGGATGGTGACGATGATGTCGTTGCAATGCCCGGCCAGCGCTTCGTCAATCGAGTTGTCGACGACTTCGAAGACCAGATGGTGCAAACCGGAGCCATCGGAGGTATCGCCGATGTACATGCCGGGGCGCTTGCGGACAGCCTCCAGGCCTTCAAGAATCTGGATGCTCGACTCGCCATAGGCGGGCGATTCGGCTTGCGGGACGTTCTCTTCACTCATTGTTTTGGTTCCACGTGAAACTGCAAAAGGCCTGCCCGGCTGGGCAGGCCTTCCTGGATTGCTGCTGGATCAATCAAATACGCATCGGCATCACGACGTACTTGAAGCGCTCGTTACCGGGGACGGTAATCAGGGCGCTGGAATTGGCGTCGTTGAAACTCCACTGGATTTCTTCAGTGTGAATGTTGTTCAGCACGTCGAGCAGGTAACCGACGTTGAAACCGACGTCGATGACGTCGCCGGTGTAATCAACTTCGATTTCTTCGACGGCTTCTTCCTGCTCGGCGTTGGCGGCGATCAGCTTGAGGCTGTTGTCGCCGAGCACAACGCGCACGCCACGGAATTTTTCGTTGGTCAGAATGGCGGCGCGTTGCATGGCCTGCATCAGCGTCTGACGGCCGACCTTCATGTGATTCTTCAGGGTCGCCGGGACAACGCGTTCGTAATCCGGGAACTTGCCGTCAATCAGCTTGGAAACCAGCACGACGGAGCCAAAGGCAAAACGCACCTGGTTCGGCGTCAGCGTGATGTTCAGCGCTTCGTCGTTGTCGAGCAGCAGACGGTTCAGTTCGAGAACCGTCTTGCGCGGCAGGATCATTTCCTGGCGCGGCAGATCGGTGTCGATCTCGACGCTGGCGTAGGCCAGACGATGGCCGTCGGTCGCCACGGCACGCAGTTCCTTGCCTTCGACCAGGAGCAGCAGACCGTTCAGATAATAGCGTACGTCCTGAGCCGCCATCGAGTACTGGGTCTTGCTGATGAGCTGGCGGAAAGCCTTTTGCGAAATCGAGAACTGCTTGGTTTCACCTTCATTCACCGTCATGCGCGGGAAGTCGTCGGCCGGCAGGGTCTGCAGGCTGAAGCGGCTCTTGCCGCCGCGGACCAGCAGGCGCTTGTCTTCGAGCACCAGGCTGACTTCGGTGGTATCGGGCAGGGAGCGCAGGATTTCCTGCAGCTTGCGGGCGCCGACCGTCACTGCGCCATCGCCCTCACCGCCGGCGCCTTCGGTCGTCGTCGTGATCTGGATTTCGATGTCGGTGGCGAGCAGGGTCAGGCGATCGCCCTTCTTTTCGAGCAGGACATTGGACAGGATGGGCAGCGTATGACGGCGTTCAACAATCCCCGACACCGACTGCAACGGGGCGAGAAGCGTGTCTCTTTGGGTTTTGATAAGAACCATAAATTAAATTCCTAAGTAGACTATATCGGGAACAGTTCTGTGGATAAGTGAAAAATTATCTCTAGTTTCAGATGCTTGAATCAAATTTTACGGTCTGCGTAAACGACTGGATTGCCTGTGGGTGAAATCCGGACAATTTTCCCACAAAGTGGGTATTTCCAGATGATCCACAATGAGCCCACAGCTTTTCCACAGACTTATCGACAGCCTTATCCTTTCAATACCTGCAGCAATACGTGCAGGTCGTGGTTAAGTTCATTTTCCTTGAGACGCAGGCTGTCGATGGTCTTGACGGCATGGATCACCGTCGTGTGATCGCGCCCGCCAAAGGCATCGCCGATTTCGGGAAAACTGTGGGAGGTGACTTCGCGGCACAGCCACATGGCCACCTGACGCGGCCGGGCAATGGCGCGGGTGCGCTTTTTCGAGAACAGCTCGGCGACCTTCATCTTGTAATAGTCGGCGACGGTCTTCTGGATATTGTCGATGCCGACATTACGCGCCGAGCCGATGACGTCCTTCAGGGCTTCCTTGGTCAGGTCGAGCGCAATGGCGCGGCCGTGGAAGGAGGAATAGGCGAGCACCTTCTTGAGGGCGCCTTCGAGTTCGCGGACATTGGAGCGCAGATGCTTGGCAATGAAGAAAGGCACTTCATCATCGAGATGGATGCCTTCGGCCTCGGCCTTCTTTTTCAGGATGGCGACGCGCATTTCCAGTTCCGGCGGCTCGATCTGCACCGTCAGCCCCCAGTCGAAGCGGGTAACCAGACGGTCATCGAGGCCGTTGATATCCTTCGGATAGGTGTCGCAGGTGATGATGATCTGCTTGCGCGCTTCGATCAGCGCATTGAAGAGGAAGAAGAACTCTTCCTGCGAACGGTTCTTGCCATTGAAGAACTGCACATCATCGAGCAGCAACACATCAAGAGAACGGTAGGTTCGCTTGAAGGTATCGAAGGATTTTTGCTGATAGGCGCGCACGACATCCGAGTAGTAATCCTCGGCATGGACGTAGCGGACGATCTTTTCCGGGTTTTCGGCCACGATGGCGTTGCCGATGGCGTGAATCAGGTGGGTCTTGCCGAGGCCAGCGCCGCCATAGATAAAGAGCGGGTTGTAGGCACCACCGGGATTGTTGGCCACCTGCACGGCCGCGGCACGCGCCAGGTCGTTGGCCTTGCCGACGACCAGATTGTCAAAGGTGAAGGACGAAAAGAGCCGGGATTTCTCGTAATTGCCGCTCTTGCTACGCGGCTTTTCGGCAGGCGCTGCTTTCTTTTCGCTATTGCTTGCCGGCTTGGCTGGCGACTTTTCACCAGCCTCGCTGTTTGATTCAATCCGGCTGGCTGCTTTTCCGGCACCAATGACCAGTGCAATACTGACCGGACCCGAGAAAAAGCTGCGACTGTATTCTTCAATGCGCGTCAGGTAACGATCGCGCACCCACTTCAATATGAAGGTGTTTGGCGCAATCAGGCGCAAACCTTCGTCGAGCGCCACAGCTTCGCCTTCGAGCCGCAACGGCCTGATCCAGGTGTTGAATTGCTGCGCAGGCAGTTCCTGCTCGAAGCGCTGCAAACAGGATTCCCAGAAACCGGCCATTGACGAAAAAACTCCTCCCCACACATTCGGCTTTACAGTCGATGGCGGTTATTAGATTCTTGATTTGACGAACATTTTTTGATTGGTCTGGCGACCGGGCGGTGGCCAGCAAAGAGAGGATTCTACCCCCCATCCGGGAAGTTATCCACAGCTTTGAAAAATAATTGACCTTGACAGAACCCTATCAAACAGGGTGTAATCACGCGTTTTTCTTCGCACATCAAGGGATTACAACATGAAACGCACGTATCAACCGTCGGTCGTGCGCCGCAAGCGCACCCATGGCTTCCTGGTCCGTATGCGCACCAAGGGTGGCCGTGCAGTCATTGCTGCTCGCCGCGCCAAGGGTCGCACTCGTCTGGCCGTATAAACCGGACGTTCGGCGAGGTGGAACAAAGCTTCGCCCGACGCTATCGCCTGACAAAAACGGATGAGTTCTCATCCGTTTTTGGTTTCAGGAGGGCAATTCGAGGCAAAGTGCTGATGCTGCATTATCAGCCGCGCCCCGAAGGAAAGTCCGAAGCGCGACTGGGTCTGGTCGTCGCCAAGAAGCTGCTCAAACGAGCGGTTGACCGCAATCGGGTCAAGCGTATCGTTCGTGAGCAATTTCGGCTGCGCCTGGCCGGGTTGCCGGCACTGGACATGATCGTCAGGCTTGCCGTCAAACCGGCTCCGCTCGACGGCAAGTTGGTCGCCGAGGATTTCCTTGCCCTGCTGGACAAACTGCAACGGCCCCGGCCGAAGCAGGAAGCATGATGAAGTACCTGGTGATAGGTCTGGTTCGCATCTACCAATATGCGATCAGCCCTTTTCTCGGGAAACGCTGCCGACATATGCCGAGTTGCTCGGCATACATGGTGGAAGCAGTACAGAAATATGGCGCCTTCCGGGGTGGCTGGCTGGGCTTGAAACGAGTCGGTCGCTGCCACCCATGGCATCCTGGTGGGTATGATCCTGTACCCTGATTCAAGAATTCTTTTGTAGGCTGTTCATGGATACTCGTCGCCTGATACTGGTTTTGATCTTTACCTTCTCCAGCTTCATGCTGTGGGAAAACTGGCAGAAGTACAACCAGCCAAAACCGGCCGTTGATGCCGCTGCAACCGTCCCGGCGGGCAGTGCCACGCCGACGCCATCGACCTCGCTGCAGGCCAAGGCGGCCCCCGGCGCACCAGCTGTTTCGGCACCTGTTTCCACCGCTGAAACCTTCACGGTAAGCACCGATTTGCTGAAAGCCACCATTTCTGCCCAAGGCGGCGATGTGGTCGGCCTTGAACTGCTCAAGTACAAGGAACATGACAACAAGGACAAGACCTTTGTCCTGTTCGATACCAAGCACAAGTACCAGGCGCAAGCCGGCCTGATTGGCGAAGGTTTGCCGACGCACCGTTCCGTCTTCAAGCGGGTCGAAGGCGCGACAACGCTGGCTGAAGGGGCGAACGAACTGAAGCTGCGTCTCGAATCCGTTGATCAGAACGGCGTCAAGGTAGCCAAGATCCTGACTTTCAAGCGTGGCTCCTATCAGATCGATATCGCCTGGGAGATTGCCAACGGCAGCGACAAGGCCATTGCCCCGCACGCCTACTTCCAGTTGCAGCGTGACGACGTGGCACCGGCCGGTGAAACTGCCATGGTCTCGACCTTTACCGGTCCGGCCGTGTTCACCGACGCCGAGAAGTACCAGAAGATCGATTTCAGCGCGATTGCCGACAACAAGGCCAAGTTCGCCAAGACGGCGGACAACGGCTGGCTGGCCATGGTCCAGCATTACTTCGTCGCAGCCTGGGTGCCGAAGGACAAGACCCAGCGCGAGTTCTACATGCGCAAAGTGGAAGGCAGCAACGTGTTCCAGACGGGCGTCATCGTTCCGGTTGCTGAAATCGCCCCCGGTGCGAAGGGTGAGACCTCGCTCAGCCTGTACGCCGGTCCGCAGGAACAGTCTGCCCTCAAGAACGTCGCGCCCGGACTCGATCTGGTCGTTGACTATGGCTGGCTGACCGTCGTTGCCGCACCGATTTTCTGGGCACTGGAAGCCATCCACAAGCTGGTCGGCAACTGGGGCTGGGCGATTGTTATCCTGACCATCATCATCAAGGCAATCTTCTTCCCGCTGTCGGCTGCTTCTTACCGCTCGATGGCCAAGATGAAGATTCTGACGCCGCGCCTGACACAACTGAAAGAACGTTTTGGCGACGACAAGCAGCGCATGAATCAGGAAATGATGAAGATGTACCAGACCGAGAAGGTCAATCCGCTCGGTGGCTGCCTGCCCATCCTGGTCCAGATCCCGGTTTTCATCGCCCTCTACTGGGTACTGCTCGGCGCCGTCGAAATGCGCGATGCGCCCTGGACCCTGTGGATCAAGGATCTGGCTTCGCCTGACCCCTACTTCATCCTGCCGGTCATCATGATGATCTCGATGTTTGTCCAGACCAAGCTCAACCCGACGCCACCGGATCCGATCCAGGCCAAGGTCATGATGGCCATGCCGCTGATCTTCGGTGTCATGTTCTTCTGGTTCCCTGCCGGTCTGGTCCTTTACTGGGTGGTCAACAACGTGCTCTCCATCGCCCAGCAGTGGCAGATCACGCGGCTTATCGACGCCGGCGGCAAGGCTGCCAACGACGCGAAAGCCTAAAGTGTGAAGTCAGACACCATCGCCGCCATCGCCACGGCCCCCGGCCGGGGTGGTGTCGGCGCCATTCGCATTTCGGGCAGCAATTTGCTGCCCTTTGCTTTTGCACTGAGCGGCAAATCACCGAAACCACGCTATGCCACGCTGGCTGATTTCAAAGCAGCCGACGGAACGACGCTGGATAGCGGAATCCTCCTGTTTTTCCCGAATCCCCATTCCTTTACCGGCGAGGACGTGCTCGAATTGCAGGGTCATGGCGGACCGGTCGTCATGCAGATGCTGCTCGCCCGCTGTCTCGATCTCGGGGCACGGCTGGCCGAACCCGGCGAATTCAGCCGCAGGGCCTTCCTCAATGGCAAGATGGACCTGGCCCAGGCCGAGGCCGTTGCCGATCTGATCGATGCAGCGACTGCCAGCGCAGCCCGTTCGGCCGTCCGTTCGCTCCAGGGCGAATTTTCCAGGGCGATAGGCGAGCTGAATGACGAACTAATCAATCTGCGCATGCTGGTTGAAGCGACACTGGATTTTCCGGAAGAAGACATTGATTTCCTCAAGGCAGCCAATGCCTTCGGTCGCCTGGAAAACCTGCAACAGAAACTGGCCGAGATTTTCGACCGGGCCAGCCAGGGAAAACTGCTGCAATCGGGCCTCCATGTCGTGCTCGCCGGCCAACCGAACGTCGGAAAATCCTCCCTGCTCAACCGTCTGGCCGGTGATGACCTGGCTATCGTGACGCCCATTGCCGGCACCACACGGGATGCCCTGCGCTCGACTATCCAGATCGAAGGCATACCGCTGCACATTATCGATACCGCCGGTTTGCGCGATACGGATGACGAGGTTGAAAAGATCGGTATTGAACGTAGCTGGAAGGAAATCGAACGAGCCGATGCCATCCTCCTGCTCGTTGACGCGAGAACCGGCGTCGGCACTGCCGATCAGGAAATCCTGGCCCGTCTGCCCGAGCGCCTCAAACGGATCACCATCTACAACAAGATCGATCTCGCCGGCGTCGCACCCGAAAGACACGATGACACCGGGTGCACGGCCATTTCCTTGTCGGCCCGCTCCGGCGAGGGCATAGATCTGCTTCGGCAGGAGTTGCTTCGGATTGCCGGCTGGCACCAGACCGAAGATGTTTTCATGGCCCGCGAACGTCATTTGCGCGCGCTTTCCGATACACAGGAACACGTATTGGCTGCCCGACAAGTCGTTGAAGGAATTTTTCCCGCACTCGAGCTTTTCGCCGAAGAACTTCGGCTAGCCCAACAATCGCTCGGTCAGATCACCGGGGAATTCACGCCTGACGATCTTCTCGGCGTCATTTTCAGCCGGTTTTGTATTGGTAAATAGTTCTGTAACGAAAATTTGTTACAGTAAAAACAGGGTCCTAGACAAAATGTAATATCTGTGGGAAGATTTTCCACAATGGATACTGTATACAGCCCAATTATTTCTACATGCCAAGATTCATCCCCCAAAAGGAAGTTTGAGTCTGTGGCCTGTCAATAACATGAGATTTATATGAAAACGCGCAATGTACTCAACCACTGGAAAATCATTCATGCGAAAGATTCCGGAAATGGCCAGTATGTCGCATGCATTGAAGGCCGGGTAGCCAGTTCCAATCCCCGCTTCCCGCAGGCATCCATCATTCGGACTTCGTACCTGACCGCTTACGAAATTGTCGGAGATGCCTTCGTTGTGATCACTGCCCGTCGATCCGAATATGTTCTGGGCACACGAAACACCTCGGAGTTTCTTTCAGAAGAATTCCTCAAGAGTTTCCTGCCGGAACGAAAGCTGGCTCCTCCAACATCGCCTTTTGACGGTGTAGGGAGCCAGATTCTGGCCTACCGGGAAGACAATGAAGACAGCGATGCCAGCTTTTCGGCTTATCCGCAGACACAACTTTCTGAAGATAGACGCTGATTGAATTGTCGGGAGACGGATTCTTCTCCCCATTCAAAAAATTCCGGCCTGGTGCCGGTTTTTTTTGGCCTGAAATTCGAAAAAATGGCTGTACATAAGCCTGTGTACAAGCTGTCCAAGGATTGTGGGCAAGTCCTGATTTTTGGAAAAGTCAAAAACTATCCAGAATCCATCCACAGGCAGGTCAGCAGCTTACCAAGACCCTATATAAGTTCATAAGCTTATGAAATATATGAAGTATTTTATGTTATCCACAGAGTTGTTGCTAAGGTATTATCAGTAGTAGGTTTACATATAGTTATTATCAGAAACCCTGTAAACCTGCCCTTCGAGAAATTTGGAAGCAGTCTTGGACTTCGTCCGGAGTAATTAGGGGTTTTCTTATAAAATTCCCTTACTTCGATCGAGGAACCTGGCATGCGCATCACGCTTGTTCACCCGGCTGGCTTTAACTTTGTTCCTGGCCAACCTGATTTTTCAGTCCTGGCCAACCGCATGCCGCCGATCGGCATCATGCAACTGGCGAGTTGGCTGGAAAAATTTAGTCACAGTGTTCAATTGCATGATTGCCTCGGCCCCTATGCGCCACCGACCATCGCGGAGAATGCCGAGATCGTCCTGGCGACGGATCCAGAAATGGTGGGGTTTTCGGCAACGACGTCCGGCTTCATGGACGCTTTCGAAATTGCCGCCTATATCCGCGCCAAACGTCCGGACATCAGGATTGTTTTTGGCAACGTTCATGTCTCGTCGCTCGGTGCGCCCATCCTTGAACATTTCCCGGAAATTGATTACCTGGTCATAGGCGAAGGTGAAGGTGCTTTCCTCGATCTGGCCGACGGCAAACCGCTCGAGGATGTCGGCAACCTGATTTATCGTGACGAAACCGGAAAAATTCGCATCAATCCGCGGCGCGACAGGATTCTCGACCTCGACGAACTGCCCTTCCCGGCTTACGAAAAATTGGCGGGTTTCCCGCATGCCTATCATCTGCCGCTGTTTGCCTACGAAAAGCATCACGGCGCAACGATGATCACCTCACGCGGTTGTCCCTACACCTGTTCGTTTTGCGATCGCACAGTCTTTGAGCGCCTGTACAAGACCAATTCGGCGCAATACACCTACGATCACATGAAGTACCTGCGCGACAAGTTCGGTGTCTATCACATCAACATGTATGACGACTTGTTCACCGCCAAGAAACAGCGTGTGATGGATTTGTGTCAGTTGCTGATCGACAAGCCGCTCGGCGTTCAGTGGAACTGTGCGATTCGAACCGGCCACACCTCGGACGAAATGTTGGCGCAACTGAAGAAGGCCGGCGTGCTGATGGTTTCGATGGGTATTGAATCAGCTGACCCGATGATGATGGAACGTCACAAGGCCGGCGTAACACTGGAAGCGGTACGCGATACGGTACGTCAGATTCACGCCGCCGGGATGCGCGCCAAGGGCTTGTTCATCTTTGGCATGCCGGGCGAAACGCCGGAAACAGTCAAAGTGACCAGTGATTTCATTTTGTCGCTCGAACTCGATGAGATGAACATGACCAAGTTCAGCCCATTACATGGCGCGCCGATCTGGGATGAGTGTGCCAACAGCACGGAATCGGGCGAATTCATTGAGGACTGGCGTCTGATGAATTGTTTGAACTTTGTTTTTCTGCCCAAAGGCTTCAGCTCGCGTGAAGAGATGGACGCGCTCTACAACTGGCACGTCAAGCGCTTCTACGACAGCAAGGGTTATCGCCGTCGTTTTGCCAAGCGCCTGTGGGCACATCGCTGGAGTCTGTGGCATGTGCTCAAGCATTTGCCGGAAACCATTGCTGCGGCGCGCTATTTCAGTGCCAACAAGGAGCAACTGGAAAAGGCCAAGCGGGAGTTTGCGCTGCATCCGCGTCAGCCGGTTGGGCTTAAACCTTTCCTGAGTGCAGATTTGCAGGTCGATAACATTGTGGCGATGTCACCAATCAAAATTTCACGGCGTGAAGCCATAAAAATGGTGATGCCCGTCGTTGAAGCGACATCGTGCTGCACCCCGCCCAGCTTGCAGGCGGCGGTATAATTCGCCCCATATTTCGGGGATAAGTATGAAAAACAAACTTATTTTTGGTCATTTTGGGCTGTTGACCGCAACAATTCTCGTTTTGACGCTCAATGGCTGCGGAAGTGGCAATGCGGCGATCAAGGCGGCTGAAGAAAAAGAAGCGGCGACGTTGGCGGCAACCAAAGGTCGGGTTTCATCTGTGGAAGGTCTGCGCCTGGGCTACGCTTGCTGCAATTTGCGTTATGCCGGTGACTGGGTCAGCGACATGGGTTCTGGCGAGTTGCCTTTTATCGCGGTTGGAACGCAAATGCTGGTGCGCGAAGTCGAAGGTAATCGCGCCAATGTCGAAGCCGATGGCCAAACGTATCGTTTTGGACACGATTACGGCAGATCACAGGAAAAAACGCCGGAATGGGTCGACAAACTCGTTGTTCTCGATGACCCGGCACCCAAGCTCGCCAAGTTTCCGGCAAACATTCGGGCAATCATCGAGGCTGGCAAACTGGCCAAAGGCATGACCAAGGAACAGGTAATCATGTCCATGGGCTATCCGGCAACCAGCGATACGCCCAAACTCGAAGCGGCGGTCTGGAAATACTACTGGCTACGCTACCCGCTTGAAGTGCATTGGAGCGGTGGTCGGGTAAGCAAAATCGAAGGCAATGCCGATATCGTTGCCAAGGCGACGATGGCCGGTGCAGGCGTAGCACCAAGCGCCGAGATCAAGTCGAAAACACAAGGAGGCAAAGGTGGAAAATCCGGCAAGAGCAGTAAATAGCGCAAGCTGTGATGTTCTGGTCATCGGTGGCGGCCCGGCCGGGACCACCGTAGCGCCTTTGCTGGCTGAAAAAGGTTACAAGGTGGTGTTGCTTGAAAAGGCGCTCCACCCACGCTTTCACGTCGGCGAATCGCTCCTGCCGGCCAACTTGCCCTTGTTTGAGCGGATGGGTGTGGCCGAGGAAATCAAGGCCATCGGCATGGAAAAATGGGGTGCCGAATTCGTTTCGCCACTGCACGAAATGTCGCAATCGTTTGAATTTGCCGATGCCTGGGATAAATCGATGCCGCATGCCTATCAGGTCAAGCGCGCCGAATTCGACACCATCCTGATTCGCAACGCCGAGAAAAAAGGCGTCGAGGTGCATGAGTGCACCAAGGCCAAGTCGGTCGATTTTCTGCCCGATAACTCCGGCGCTGTGATCCGTGCCGAAAACGACGACGGCGAACAGTTCGAATGGAAGGCCAGGTTTGTCGTTGATGCCTCCGGGCGCGACACTTTTCTGGCCAATCGTTTCCAGATCAAGCATCGCAACCCCAAGCACAATAGCTCGGCGATTTACGGCCATTTCACCGGCGCCAAGCGCCATGAAGGCCAGGCGGAAGGCAACATCACCATTTTCTGGTTCGATCATGGCTGGTTCTGGTTCATTCCGATGCAGGATGATGTCACCAGCGTTGGCATGGTGACCTGGCCGTATTTCATGAAAACCAAGGGGACGCGCACGGTTGAGCAGTTTTTGCGCGACGGTATCGCCATGTGCCCGGCGCTCACCGAGCGCATGAAAGCGGCGACGCTGGTCAATGAAGTCGAGGCAACCGGTAACTTCTCCTACGTTTCCGAGCGCAATCACGGCAACAACTACGTCATGCTCGGCGACGCCTACGCCTTCATCGACCCGGTGTTTTCGTCCGGCGTGCTGCTCGCCATGAACAGTGGCGTCATTGCCGCCGAGGCCATCGATACCTGCCTGAAAACGCCGGCCAAGGCGCCGGCGGCGCTGAAAAAGTTCGATGCGCTCATGAAACACGGGCCCAAGGAATTCTCGTGGTTCATTTACCGCGTGACCAATCCGATCATGCGTGAATTCTTCATGGGGCCGCGCAATCTCTTCCGCACCAAAGAAGCTGTCCTTTCCATGCTGGCTGGCGACATCTTCGGCAAAACACCGATCTGGTCGTCGATCTTTGCTTTCAAGATGCTCTATTACATCGCCAACATCATGCAGCCGAGAAAAGCCTTCATGGGCTGGAAACGCCGCAAGTTCAACATTCGCAAGGTCGACGACGCCGTCGTTTACAACGCATAGTGACGCTTCAGTTCTTTTCCTCGCCCGTTGCGGTTTCACGTGAAACCGGCGGCGAACTCGGTGGCGCCCTGGTTGGCGAACCGCCGAATGGCGCCATGCCGGTCTGGCCGGTACAACGCATCTTTGCCCCTTTGCTTGGGGCCACCTCAACGGTTGTTCATGAGACCTGGCGGGTCGATAGGCCGGTCATTGCCGGTCATCGCGAAGACATCGTCTGGCGCAAGGCGGGTGGGCTGCTGTTTGGCGCGATTGAACTGGACGAGGCCGATTTCAAGGGATCGCCGGAATGTTCATCGCTGCAGGCCGCCAGCGCGGAAGCCTATCGCCGTATCTTCCGCCTGCTTGATGCCGAGCAGGTGCCCCATCTGTGGCGGGTCTGGAATTACCTGGCCGGGATCAATCTGGAAACCCAGGGGCTGGAGCGTTACCGGCAGTTCAATGTGGGTCGCCAGGATGCCTTTCTCGAATGCCATCGCGGGGCGACCGGCAATGTGCCGGCTGCCTGTGCGATCGGACTGGTTGGCGGACCGTTGAGCATTGCCTTCATGGCTGGCGAGACGCCGGCAGTACCGGTCGAGAACCCCCGTCAGGTCAGTGCCTACAACTATCCGGCCGACTATGGTCCGCGCAGCCCGACCTTCTCGCGGGCAGCCCTCGCCTACTTGCCGGATCAGGAATTGCTGTTCATTTCCGGTACGGCGAGCATCGTCGGTCACCAGACAGTGCATCCGGGCGATGTGGCTGGCCAATGCCGGGAAGCGATGGCCAACATCGCTGCCGTGCTGGCTGAAGCAAAGGGGC
>ERZ1034363.1095-NODE-1095-length-16272-cov-2.879901_pt1 | contig 16272 bp, 26 predicted proteins | sample MGYA00520616_ERZ1034363 | MGnify/ENA primary metagenome ERZ1034363 (study PRJEB33736, sample SAMEA104284506) | Azolla filiculoides | biome: Urban; feature: Water surface; material: Ditch water | place: Netherlands | collected 2015-10-28 | depth 0-0.1 m ...
GTGTCTGGCGGCTGCGGCAAGATCCGACATATTGCCGGACCGTACCCCTTGGTAGACCTGCTGCCAGTTCAGCGGCAGATATTTCTGAAGGAGCGGGTTATTGAGAACATCTCCGAATCCACGCGCCCCAGTCAGCGCCTTGAACTGGGCAACCTGCTGGTCGTACTGCTGTTGCATTGCCTGAAGCTGACGTTGCCAGGCAGCAATGTTCTGTAGCGCCTGCTCAAGATACGCAATGCGCTTTTTCATGGCAGGAACATCAACCAGTCCTTCAAACTCTTTGTTGAGGCCCATTATCTCCAACAGATTGGAGTATGCGTCTGCATGACGTACTTCCGATTCTCCGAAGGTAACGCCTACAGCTTGAACCTCAGGCTTCTTCATACGATCGCCGATCTTTGCCCAGAATGTTTTGACTTGGACTTCGATTTGAGAGATTGCGAGCATAGCCTTCTTTACAATATCCACTTCCTGAGGCGTCATCTTGACTTTCATATCTTGAATGTCGGAAGTGTAATTGAACTCAGTATGCACCCAGTAAGAGTGACGTATGGCTTCGAGATATTCGATTAGTTGAGGGTATTCATAGGGCTTGAGGTTGGTGCGCTTCCTAAAGATGTCTGGCATGTTGTTGTGGCGGTAGACAATATATTCCCGTGCAAGATCATGCAGACCCATGTCCATTATCACATTCTCGACGAGGCGGTGTATGGAATCGACACGAATCAAGGGTCCCTCAGAGGTAGATACCTTCGACGATACCTCCGAAGCTATTTCATCTGACAGTGTCTTGCTGCGTATGCCAATAGATCTCATTGCCTTTGACACAGCAACAGATATTTTGTTCACGTCAAACGGTTCAGTCGCACCGTTGCGCTTGAGAACCCTATTGGGTTCGGTTGTAGATTGTTCGGGGATATCCAGCATTTTTACCTCTTCGGCCAGTATGCACCAACCCTAGAAAGGGATTGACTGCGATTACAATGTATTAGAAAGACTCTATGTCCAGAGTTGGGAACGATATTTATACTATATTCCGGGTTAGATGGCCATGGCCATCTTTATTTCTGGGTGATATTTGTATCCACTCAGTGTGAATTTTTGGGTAGTATTGATGGGAAAATTCCCTGTCAAACCACTTATGATGTCGAAATCCTGGTCTATAGAAAGCACGGGTAAATCGCAAGGTTCTCTAGATACGATTTCTTCCATGGCTGCTATGTGATTGGAATATATGTGAGCATCTCCAATTGTATGGACGTAGTCCCCAACCCCAAGGTTGCATTCCCTTGCTATAATATGTGTCAGCAGTGCATAAGATGCTATATTGAAGGGAACACCTAACCCTATATCAGCCGACCTTTGATATAATTGACAATTGAGCTTTCCGTTGATCACCCGAAATTGCGACATCACATGACACGGAGGCAGAGCCATTTCGCTTATTTGATTGGGATTCCACGCTGAAAGTATCAGCCTTCGGGAATCAGGTGTTGTGGATATATCGTTGATCAGAGAAGCAATCTGATCTGTTCCCCAATCACCCTTTTGTATACCACCAAATTTGCGCCACTGCACACCATATACCGGACCCAGCTGCTTCTCGTGATCATTGTTGGTATATCCAAGTGATTTTCCCTGGGCATCAGCATTTGCAGTCCATATTGTCGACTTACCCACTAGCTCACTGCGATCCTTACCGTATGTCAATTCAGCCAGTCGCCGTTCATCCGAACTCCCTTCCAGGAACCAAAGGAGCTCCCCAACGACGGCTTTCCATGCTAGTTTCTTCGTTGTGATAGCGGGGAAACCTTCAGAAAGGTCGAATCTCATTTGATGGCCAAACACAGAGCGAGTGCCTATACCAGTTCTGTCCGTAACATCTGTTCCTTCGTCAAGGACTCTTTTTATAAGATCAATATATTGGTGCATTATCAATCTCAGATACAGTAAAAGTGCATAGAGCCTTGAAGGGAGAGTCCTTGAAGATGTCACGGAAGGCATCTTTGTAGTTGTCAATGCCCTGCTCGGATAGAGGGCCGAAACGATATAGCATTTTGTGGATTGTCGTCATCGACGGTTGATATTCTTTTTCATACGATGAGAATTTTAACAGCCTCAATATTGTGTCGAAGTTGTCTTCAATTGGGATGATCACAGTCAAGACAAATTGTTGGGGGTCGTTCATATTTTACTCCATATACTAAAGGAACATCCTGGTACTTTTTGATTTGTTGCCATCTCGACGAATCTATCTAAATGAGATGAGTCGAAAAATGCGTCGCAATCGTACGACTCATCGAACCTTGTCAGATATACATGATCGCAGTAGGGCACCGCTTGATTATATATATTTGCACCGCCAATGATCCAAATCTTCTGGTCGGTATAAGTGTTACTCAAATACTGGATACAATCATGCATATGGCCGGACCACGTAGCATTTGGCTTAACTTCGCCGGACATAAGATCCTGGGAGGTAACCACAATGTTGATTCGTTTGGGTAAAGGTTTGGATCCTAGGGACTCCCATGTTTTCCTCCCCATTACGACTACTCCCCCAAGGGTATTCTCTCGGAACCACTTCATATCGTGATCATTTCGTGGCCAGGGAAGATCATTGTTCTTCCCTATACCCCAATTTTTATCACATGCTAAAATAGCACTCACGCTCATGTTTTTCTCCACATAGATAATTTTAACTTGGCGACTAGCCCATTAAATGTGTTCTTTTTGATGATCTCGTCGATGTTTGTTACACCGTTCAAAACCATATCATTGATGTCCTTTTGCTCGATATGAGAAGGCCATATACATACAGAATATCCATTGTCGATGGCTTTCTCCATCCTTTTATGTATCTCTTTGTTGCGAGGCTCGTTGTCGAAAGTGAAGACTGCATTGCTTACATTATCGACGCCATTAGCATTGCCATCGGCACCAGCCATAGCCACCGCATTGCTTACAAAGAATGAATCAATCGCACCCTCAACTATCTTGTAGGGTTTGTTGAAATCGACTTTGTCCAACCCAAATATCTTGGGGCGGTCTTCGAACATGATTGTTATATACCGAAGGCCGTCGGGGTCGAAGCCTCGCCCAGATACACCAAAGCATTTGCCACTCTTATCTATAAATGGCATGATCAATCGTGGGTGATCCTTAGTGATGTTGGGGAATTTGTTGGGAAGTACAGTATTGATCCACGTCATGAATTTAGGAGCATAGTACATGCGGTAATGATGCTCCGGAGGAATCTGTCTTTTATTGATGTAAGATTTCACTGGGTGATCATGACTGAGTTGGCTGATTTTCTTAATCTTCTTGAGGGGGTCAGAAAAGTGATGAGTCGATTGGGTCTTAAACTGCCCGGCGTCAGATTCTACATTGGTGTTGGAAGATGCTTTAACCTTCCCGATATATTTTGCGGATAGATAATCCTTGTAGACCATTGGGTCTACAATTTTGAGGAAATTATGAAAACTTAAACTAGCGCCACAATTATGGCAGTAAAAATGGAAGGACTGATCCTTGGTATTCTCGATAAGCCACCCACGTGCTTTTGCTTTAGATTTCTGTGAGTCCCCGCATATGGGGCATCGGAAGTTAATCCTGTAGGGAGCTCTAGACTTGATACTAAAGCGTTCAAGTCTGTTTGATAATTGGGTAGCATGTTGCAGATCAACAATATCAGCCATAACAAACCTTTCTGGAAATATACAGATATAGTATATATCAGAGAGTTGTTCTGGTCAACCTCCAAATATGACGGCCCATGGGATCTTGTTTGCGATGATGACAAGTACAGCTACGATGCCAGTGGCGTACCATTTCCAGCTCTCTAGAGACGACACTCTTTTGTCCTGTTCATCCAATTTGCCGTTGATCGAAACTGACATTCTCTCAAGAGCTTCGAGGACTTGCTTGTGCCTGTTGTCTCTGTCAGTCTCGATTTTAACCATCATTTCTTCTAGTCTCTTGTTAAGATCCCTACGAAATTCAAGTTCGTCTTGATTATGCTTCACTAGGTTCTCCTCCAACATAGCTATACGACGAGCGTCATTTTCGAGGGTCTTTTCCTGCACAGCCAGGGTCTTAACAATTTCTGTCATTTGTTCCAATGTATCATCTACTTTTTTATAGACGTGGCTGATCTGGGTGATATCCCTTTTTATCAGAGCGATATCAGTCTTTATTGTATTTATCTCGTTGTCCGTCATTTGTTAGGATCCTCTGTCCCAGGATCTGCGGCAGCATCCCCATCGTAATACGAGGTTTTCAGTCGCTCGATCTTTTCCTGACCTCTAGTGAATGCAGATATACCCAACACAGCCCCCATAGCCGCGTGAAATATACCGCCCGATGTTAGAGTCAAAGGAACCCACTGAATAGTTACAGTCCCTGCAGCAATTGCCTGTAGAATACTCCAAAGAATAGGGGCAACTATAAAGTCAAATAAGATAACAGCCATGTAGACTACAGCCATCATGGGTCGCCAGTATTTTTGTAGCCATGTGTCTGTTTTCTTAACCATGCATGTATTTATAAATTAAAATTGTTTCCGGTAAATTGCTATAATTTTCTTCTGCTGCTCAATCATTGCCCTGATATCAGACATATTGGTTGCCAGGTTCTCATACCCGTCAGCAGTTAGAGCAAAAAGCACCAAGTCACCGGATTTGATTTCTTTGAATTTTTGATCGACGTTCTCTGGTGTTATAACAACCCATTGAATTTGCTTCAGATTTAATTGGTCGACTGCTGGCACTATTGGTGCTGGCTTGGAAATTTCGATAGTTTTTACCTGTACAGAGGGCACAGGTTCTACTTTAGCTGGGGCGCAAGCACTAAGGAGCAACAAGCTCAGTGTATAGCCAAGGACACTCGGCATTGAATTCATTTTCATTTTTAGCATTCCTCTCATTATCTGTCAATGGAGATCCTGATAACAACTCGAAGCACCTTGCAGAATTGCGACTTGCATTATTGACGACATTCTGCACTAACCCAGGTTTAGCTACTGCTAGAGCTCCTATATCATGGCGGCCAAGGCGTTCCCTCAATTCTAGGTTCTGGGAGCGAATGACTTGGAACTCTGATTGGATTTCATTAAACTGTTGTTGAACAACAGCATACGAGGCTTGCAGATCGTCTATAGTTTTAAGGTTCTGTTCGTTAGCGGTTTTCAATTGTTTATTGTTTTCTTCAAGAATCGTATTATTCTCGATGAGCTGAGATATACGAGTTTGAGTAGTGCTGTAATAGAAATATGCAGCACTACTCATTATTGTCACAAGAATGCCTATGAAGATCCATGATTTCATATACACTGCCTTTATCTTCAATCCTTGTCTTCAGCGTCAGCTAGGTGACTAGCGCTAAAGGCGGCTTTTGATTGGGCAGCAGCTCGATCTAGTGCAGCTCTGGCCGCTATCATAGCGGGCTCATGTGTCGCGGTATGAACCTTATTCGACCGTTCAAAGCTATATATATGGTCGGCTGCAGCCTCCTGTTCTTTGGCTGCAGCCTTGTGTTCTTGTGCGGCTTTCATATTGAAACGGCCTCCCATTTTACGGTGACGTTCAGCCATCTCTCTGTGCATCTGAGCCATATCCGCGTGATTCATTTGGTGTATTTCCCCACCAATTTCATACTCAGCTTCATTGACCACATTTCCGCTTAAATGCCTCATTTTGTCAGCTAAGCCCCTACCGACTCTAGAACGCAATTCTTCTTTCAAAGCTGCTTCAAAGCCTAGGGCGTTCTTATCTATCGCTTCTTGTATAAGAGCTTTTATTAACATGATCAGGACTTAGTATATTGATCAGGAGCGCAAACTTCACCAGACTCATCTTCTTCGGATTCGTCGTCATCGTCCTGGCCCTTCATTTTAGCTTCAATCGTAAGAGCGATTCTGGAACGAAGCTCCTCTTTCAAAGCTGCTTCAAAGCCTAGAGCGTTCTTATTCATCGCTTCTTGTATAATTGTTTTTACCGTCATTTATTATTCCTCCGATGCTGGAACTCTTGCAGCCCCAGTCAATTTCTTGACTGCGAGTGCTTGGGATTTTGGGCGCTCCCATGTCTTACGATCAATAGGGCGACTTATCCTACCTTTGAGTTCAGGGTTTTGTTTTATAATTTCTTGGCGAACCTTTTCACCACGTTCGTTACGGGCCTTTACATCTGCTCTAGATTTGACAATATAATCCCCAAGCTTAGCACCTGAGATCTCGTCTAGTGGGATGGATTCTTCGATCATGTTTATTTTTGATTCAATTGCAAGAGCAATTCTAGAACGAAGTTCTTCACGTAAAGCTGCTTCGAAGCCTAGTGCATTTTTATCAACTGCTTCTTGTATAAGTGTTTTTACTGACATATCGTACTCCTTAGATTACTACTTATTTATCTTCATATCTTTTTCAGGTCGTCATGAGATCTATTAGTTGACAGCACACCCATTTTATGATTGTAGGTGGCGATCCTATCCCCTAGCTTATTGTACACATGAGTGGTTATACCACCTTCAGATTTCATTATATATGGGTGGTACCTATCATTAAACTCACTCTCGGATGCTATGTAATAATTACCAAAGGCCTCATTAATACTTGACCTGAAGCTTTTGAAATTTAACATATATCACCCAATAAGCTGCTTGATCTGAATGGAATCAAGTTTGCCAGTGACGATATGTCTATTGGTTCTTTGCCAAGACCTAACAGCAGCCTCTGTGGTTATGCCATATATACCGTCGACTGATATTTTTAATGCCTTCTGCACTGATCTTACAACATCACCTTTAGATCCGCGTTGTATGTTGGTCGTGACTGAATCTGGGATCTGGGTGGTAGATGGGGCCTGAGTTACTGAATCTGTAATCTGATCATTTATGGGTGTTGGATATGACTCCAGGGCATCTATGGCTACTTTGTTCTTGCCATATCTCTGTATTCTATCCACCAGACCTATATCGCCACCATTGACTGCTTTAGACATGCCCTTGATATCATCAGCATCAGCAAAACCATTTATATTACGAGAAGACCAATACCATAGAGCTGATTCCATAGCTCCACGTTTAGTCTCCATATACACCGAGGCTTCTTCTGCGGTTTTTCCAATGGATTTGCCAAACTTATCGTAATTCCACCTTCCGGTTACTTGGATGAGACCACGCCCTCTAAATTTCCATCCATCGCCAGGTTCTGTATTGCCGAGCTTACTAGTTCTATTATCATCATTATATACATGGTTTGCGATATCCTCCGGCTTACGAGCGTACTGTTTGGCGGTAGCCTTGGTGAAATATCTTGGAAATGTTTTAAGGAGATTTTGCTCGCTATAATTCAGATTCTCTTGGGTGACTTTGAAATCGCCAGATTCATGTCCAGCCTGAGCCATAAATCCAGCTATGCGGTTTACAGTATTCAGATTGTATTTGGGAAATAGATCTACTGCAATATCATACCATGCCTGTGGCTCTTTATTCGTTGGAATCATCTTCTTGAATTGATCTAGTGTTATCATGGGTCAGTGCCTTATGTATCTTTCTTGGTTGGTATAGGGTGCTTCTTAAATCTACGGTAGCGTTCTATGTTAGTGCGATCAGGATCCTGTTCATCCTCTTGAGGGTAATACCCAGCCTCTTCCGGTGACGCTTCTCCTATAAACGCAGCAAACGCCTTCCTGCGAGCTAGATCAACAGATGTCGCAGCTGCACGCTTCTTATGCTTGGCTTGTTGAGAACGCGTCAGACCTGGCTCTCCTTGAGGGCCTACACCCAGACCTGCTACATTACCGCTTCCAACATTTACTGCAGGAACTTCGCCATCTTCTGAGATTTTCCTGTTGACTTCCTCAACCACAGGTATATAATAGAGATACCACTCTAAGAATAAAGATACAGATTGACTGACGTCATCCGATGATACGTTTTCATTCAGTGTGGATTTATCGGTGAAATGATTCCATTCTTTGATTAGCCACAGTGCAGCCATATATGATGCAATCTTTGTAGTACCTCCGGGCAATTTACCCAGAAGTTTTTTCAATTTCAAAATCATAAGGTCGAATGTAGTAAAGGACTTCTGTTGGTCAGAAGTCCTCTCGGGTTTCCCGACTAATATGTTCCCTTGTGTATCTATCACGCCGGATTTGTATGCTTCCCATTTATTGAATGGTCTACTCAGTCTCCTTAGAAACTGGTAGACCATATACATATCTATGGCTCTACGCATTAGATGAACTCACTTTGCTTTGGGTCTTTTACCAGAAAGGTAATTCATGATGACTTCATTATGCTCGTGAGTCTCAAGGCGATTTGGCCCCGCAGGACGAACTGATACAAGACGTTTAGTGCTCTCATCATCTCTGCTAGATTTACCGCGTTGATATACGTGGTGTAGGGTGCTAGCACCGGTCTTAGTGTTCTTCACACGGATTGCAACTGTATCTCCGTAATCGTCGTTGTCATGAGCAGGTACGCCTAGCTTACTCATCTTTCTAACGTGAGCAACAACGTGGGATGGGTGACCCTCGGACCTCTTGGATTTTGGTTCTACGCTAAGTTCAAAATCCCCATAATCTGTAGCACCTTCGGTCAGATATGACTCATTCTTCAAAGCTTTTTGAGCAGCATCATACGCTTTATCAACACCAGAAGCAGGCACTTTTGATCTGCCATGAAATTTATCCATCGCAGCAATCTGGCCCGTAACTCTACGATCATATTTCTTTTCATCAGCTGGTGTCAACTTATCCGCATTGTATTTTTTTTGAAGTACTTTTGTTTCCTTCTTGGATTTATCCATATAGTCCACAAGGGTCTTTTTTGAGATTTCATCAATCTGCTCAACTTCTTCATTGTGAGTTACCTTTGCAGTACCTACCATATGTTTTTTATTACCGATAGCATTCACTCTTTTTACTTCTTCAGGATCACGGTCTGCTTTTTTACTCTGTTGTGCAGCATTCCATGCAATACTACCTTTTCTTGGAGCTTTCCAAGGATCTTTATATTTTTCATCAATCTGTTCAGATGCTTTGATTGAATAGCTAGACAGAGTTTTCATGCTCACTTCATCGAGATTTGCGCTCTCGTGATAGGATCTTCCTTGCAGAGATGCTGCTCTTTTTTCCCGCCAAGCTTCGTGGTCGTCGTAGTTGCCTTCGTCAGACATAATTCTGTGGAACTCGGGTTCGCCTTTGGAGTAAATCATAACATGTTCGTCCCCAGAGAGTACATTACCTTTTGCATCTATGCGACGTACTTCCACCTCATTAGGTGTTTTATTCGTCACTTTCACTTGCGAAGGTCCATCCCAGTCTACAGTATGAGCCATACCTTCGGCTACATTCTCGAGTGCTTCTTCAAGAGCATCTCTTCTGTAACTAAACCAGTTGTTTGATGTCCACATTTTTAGAGTTCCTTTAATCGTGTTACTATGGTTTGATCTGATACTATTACATCAGTATTTATGCATCTACCGTTATATGTCACGCTAGGGGGCAGATAGTTCAGGTACTCAATGAATGGTTTGAGGTTCTCATGGAACCCCTCCAGCTTCATGAATAGCATATCTGTCGCCACTCTTCCAAAGCAATTATATATTATGACGATATGGTTGAGAATCAATCTCTCTTTAAGGTCGCCAAATTGACGATATCTTCCAAACAATTTCCTGAGATATTGGAAGCGTTTCAAGTCTTCCTCAAACTCAGTTATATTATGGCATTGTATATTGTCGTAATTGTTTGCAGCATATACTAGAAATGTAGATTCTTCTAACCTCATTAACGGGACTCCAGGACTTCTTGCAATGCTATACTGTATTTTATAGGATAATGGGGAAGGCCATATTGAATATAACCCTCCCCACACATAATGTAGTTATTCATTAGCTATCTGCTACTGTGGCGTCTTCAATAGCTGTGTTGCCAGATATACCCAAGTCGCCAGCAGCAAGTGCTGTTACTTTCATTGGGACCAGAGTCTCTACATATTTCCGGCCATTGCCATATTCTTTATATAGAATCCAGCCGGGGGTCTTAATACCAGCAGCTCTGTTGGCCGTGACTGCAGCTTCTGTCGTGTCTGCAGCTTCTGTCGTGTCCACGAAGAATGCGTTGTTGATATCAACTTGCATGGGTAGGCCACCGTAATCCCTTGCAGTGTTTGCTGCTGGGAAATCAGCAGCATCTAATAGGAATTTTGGTGCAGAGTTTGCACTATCTGTGTTCTTCCATAGGGTCATTTCGTTCTCCTTGTTGTCTTTCTAATGATTTCAATTTTTCAATCACCAAAGATCGTTCTATATCTTGATTATACGGATCAAAATTATTAGCTATATCTTCAAATAGCCGTGAGTTGAAGATTCGTCTCAGCCATTTCATCAATCTTAATCCTAAGTTGTGTCATTCCCGGTATAATCCTATGGAATATCATCCTAGGAATATAGATTTCATCACCTTTATTTATACTAAACGGCAATTCATTATCTAATTGAAATTCCCAACCCTCACCATCGATAACAGTGACGATCCTATCTGATGTGTCGCGATGCCACACATACTCATCATTAGAAGTTTTTTCAGGATCAAATCTGCGCTCTTTCACGCCTTTAGATATAATAGTATCTTCAAACGGCATTGGACACTTCATAGTATAACACCTTTCTTACCAAAAGAATTTTCCACCACCGGTCAGCCCCACGGATTTCGCAAAATATGGTAATCTACAAGACCAATATGCAGCAGACATTCTGTCTTTTTGCTCAGAGCACTTATGTCTTGCCACAAAACTTTTACGGGCTTTAGGGTTGTTGATTTTTGCGGTTAACCCCGATGTATCACCAAAGGTTATCTTCTTAATATTGCCACTGCTTGGGTCTTTGACGAATACATAGAATTTTTTAGGCCCTCCCCTTTTAGGTTTATTCAGGGGCTCATGCTCTTCATTCTCAACAAGTGGTATATCCAGAGGTACAGCCATATCCTCATATATGCCGAATCCTCCTATATCAGATTCGAGTAAATCTTGCTCAAACCAATCTTCGGTAACATATTGTCCAGTTTGATACATATACTTAGCCTCGGCGAACAAAGCATTGCTCATTTCCGAATGAGGTCTGAATACGTTCTCATTAAATGGAATTTTATTCTCAATGTGGTATTTTACAGCTCTCACTAGAGTGTGTTCTTTAAGACTACGTAGCATATGTTTGGTACCTCGTGTTTCCTAAGCCGTGTCATTGACCTGGGGTATCGTTTCTATATATATCTGTAAGACTGCCAGTTCCCCATTCGCGATCGCTGGGTTTATTTACCGGTGTGTCTGCAGACTCTGCAGTATCAAATTTATTATAGGCACTATGTATCTGTTTTGAGTCTGAGAATTTGTTGTACACATCGATTACATCATTGAAGTCGTATATTACCATACCTAACTTCGAAACCATTTTTTTGGCCTTGGCTTCTCTTTCTTCTTTCGAAAGAGCCTCAACCCCCCTTACAGACGACAAGTCTCTAACAGCAGCCATCAACTTCTTTCTTTCAAGCTCCTTGTCAATAATCTTCTTCACGACATCAGTGGATTCGTTTTTGTTAATCGACTTATTCAATTCGGAGAATTTTTTCGATGCCTCTCTGTTGAGGTCAGCTCTTTTAGCTGTTACTGTCATCCTGTGATGCTTGAGCGCGTCTTGCTGCTTTTCGCGTTTAATAGATTCTCTTGCTCTAGTAAGGCTCGAGGACTCTACAGATTCCAACATCTCTAGGACATCGTTGAGATCCTCGTTCAGGTTATCGATGAAGCCTTCAAACTGTTCGTTAGTCGATTTTATTTTCGTGTGGCTGCTACGGCGTTGAGACATTCTTTCGTTTTCTGCCCTGCGGACAACAGGAACCATTTTACGGGCAATTCTATCAATAACCGCTTGTGGGATGAACATCAATCTCGCATCGATTACATTCTTCTCTGTGGGGCTCAGATCGCCATACTGTCGATCTTTGAGTATTTTAGATCTGATGATTTCTATGGCTTTTTTATGAGATCTTTGGTTAATCTTTTCTGGGGTAGCGCGACGTTGCTGAGCTCTTTCCCTAGCCATTTCTATTCTTCTGGCGAATCTTTTCATTGTCTGAGCTTTTTTGATTCTCTCAGAATACGACATGGGGCGAATTCGTTCTTCGAGGTGTTCCTCATTCAATATTGCTTCCACTGATTGCTTAAAAATCTGCTCTGCCATTGGTCTCAACTTATATGCTAGATTCGCCTTGAATGAAGTGTAATCATTCTCAATGATATGATCAATGATATCAGAATCTCCTTGAGGATCCGAATATGAAATCACCTCTACAGACTCGAATTGATAATCTTTGTTGTTGAAATTTGTGATCGTATGATCGTATGATTCAGCTACAGCCGACGGTGCTATAATAACCAGATTTTTGTAACGACCATTCAACGATTTGACGGCTTCGATTATGTTGGATACTGTGTTTCGTTGCACAGAATCACCAAAAGCTTTGCGAGCCATATTGTACGTAGTCTGTTCGTCAAAATGCCCTTCGTGCACATCTTGAGATGCTATAAAGATAAGAGAGTCACCCTTGATCACACCCGCATACTTTTCCACAGACTCTACAAGCCTACTATCTGCATTAGAAGGTGGAGAGAAATCACCAATGGATATAACGGCAGCGTGTCTCCTACCTTCACTCATATGAGGTTTGCTGTTGATTGTAGGATTCAACTCAATGTATTTTGATGGGTTGATTTTCTTAATAGCTGAAGCTGGTTTTTTTGTTGGTTTTGCCATTTTATACTCTCAAAGCTAGTGGGGTTCTACTATTTATCATATCACGACACGTAGTGGATTACGGTGTGTTCCCGAAAAATGTTGACGTCGTAAATCCCGTGACAACATCTGCCTCATCCCATATCGTCGACTGACGAACCCACCCAATAGCTGCATATGGATCAATCACGGATAGTGGGATCTTTGTAGTCCTTTGCTTCATGAAGAATCTATTGTCTATAGGTCCCCCGCCACCCTCCACTTCCAACTCTCGGAGTAATGCAGAAGCTGTTGCTGGAGTTAGAGCATATGCATGAGCACCGTGCATATAGGTCATATCCACAATTTTTCTGGGGGGGCCCGCAGCTACGTGGTTGTATTTTCGGGGATCGGATATTTTATATCCCAGACCTACAATCCTCCCATCTGGTATTTCCCGATCAACAGGATATAGCATGATTACATCGTGTTCGAGTATTATAGCGCATTCACCACTCTTGGATATGCGATCCCATACAAGAGCGTGTGACACAGAGCAACAAGCTGCAGCATCCGCACCATATTGATTCTTTCGGTGATCCATACTACCTTCTCTGATGCGCAACCCAGTGTTAACCCAAGCATCATAGCTTCGCATATTTTCAACACCCTCGAAAAACTCGTAGGGCAGTCCGACCTTCTCGCAAGACTCTGCGCATATGTCGGCATATTCTCTTGAAATGTCAGATGAAATCCTTATTATGTAGGCTTTCGATGGTATCATGTTACGATGTCCTATAGTTTTTAGAAAAGGAATCGATAAATGGGTAATTGATCTCCGAAGAGTGGCTCCATATCGTAGATTCCCGGATCCACCCTATGGCTGGTGTGGGATTCATAATACCTAGAGGTATCTTAGTTTTCCTCATTTTCAAAAAGAAAGTGTTGTCAATAGGCAAACTAACTCCTATGGAATTTAGTTCAGATAGCATGACTTCAGCCGTCTTCCAATTCAGAGCGTATGCGTGAGCTCCTTCATGCCCGTCAATCAAAGAAATGTCGCGAGGCTCACCTGCAGCAGTGTGGTTGTATTTTCGTGGGTCCGCTAGTTTGTATCCTAGCGTCACTAAAAGATTATCCGGGATATCCACATTTACCGGATGAAGCATTATCGCATCATGCTCCAACACTATAGCGGTTTCTTTCCTCTTGGATATCATGTCCCACACCTTAGCATGACTTACTGTAGCACATGCTGCTTTATCAATTTTAGTCGTTTTGTAGACCCCCAGCGTTTTGACCGAGAGTCCACATTGTGCCCACGCATCATATGCGGTTTTGTTCTCCATACCCTCGACGAATTCATACGATAAACCTATCTTCTCGCATGAATTAGCTGCATCTTTCGCATACCGACGAGACAATTCACTTGATATGCGAATGATATATGCCTTTGATGGTTTCATAATAAAAATACTCCTAAAGCGTTGTTGTAGACTTCAGCCCCTGAACCCTTGTGTAATAGGTTTTACTCACACCGAGGAAATTGCAAAGTTGTTGACACATGATCGCGTCATTGGGCCACAGACCATATTTATAACATAGATCTATCAGGTGTTTTGCTGCATGGGGTTTTATGACATATGCAGAATTGCCTGGGAGGCCTTGAGGCACTTCCTTGCTTGCAAGCATAGGAACAGGTTGAATCTCTTCCTTCCTCTGTTGAACCATCTGATCATACCGGTCAAACGCAAACGTGGCTTGGATCGGGCTGTTGATACCTACAATACCAAAGCTGCTATCCAGTATAGATGTTGGATCGAATTTGCGGACAAACACAGAATCGTGCTCAAGCACTAATATCGGCTCGTTTGTTTCTACGCACGATTCCCACAGTAAAAAGTGGCTCAACGCACATCCAACTCTCTTTTTAGGATCGCGTCCACCATACGCAGACTTGCGCAATTCTGTCCACGGGTCCAATATAGAGCCAACATCGGGGTAGTTCCATATCAACTTCTTAGCTTTCAATAAAGAATCGACCTGGGACGGGACTACCGCATCAAAGCGGTCAATTTGAAATCCATTTCCAACGCCTTTAGACGATGCTACTAGCGCATGAAATCCATTTTGAGAGATGTTGTTATCTTTGATAACGATTGCATACGTTTTCATTTACCCTCCTCGAAGGGCCAGGACCCTTTATCATCGATCCACACATCATAAACGGGCTTGTTCATGCGCAACTCGTGAAACTTACATCCCCATTGGAGTAATTGTCGTGTTGTTAGGTCAGAAAAGTCAATCCCTCTGCTCATCCCTCTCGCAGTCCAATATACGATCGTGTTTCCTTGATCGTACAAAGTATTAATGTAATCAATACGTTCAAATAAAGGTTGTGAACGGGTGTAGTCGCCGGTTAATGTGTTTTCGCATATAGTTCCGTCAATATCAACAAAGTAAATCATTGTTGGCTATCTCCCTTCCTAACTCGGTAGTTATCTTCAATTGAGTCGGGGGTCGACACCTCGAGAATAGTCCCAGCACTTATACATACCAACTGGTGAGGCATCAAAGGATTGTTATGCCAGACGTCACCTGTTGCCAAATGCTCCACTTTTTCTTCTGCGTTTGTTGTATTAATATAGTGGACCAGGAATTCTCCCGACATGACATACCACGTTTCGTCCTTCTGCGCATGAAAATGCATTGAAAACTTAGCACCTGCGTTGAAGTTTAAAAACTTTGAACAATAAAGGTCGTTGCTAACCCATATCAGTTCCGATCCCCAACCTTTATCGACTGCTCCATGTAGTCTCATAAAATCACCTCTTCTATCGTTGGTGCATACACACCCACGTGTCGCACTGTCACTTCTGAAGCTCTCATTGCAAATGTTATAGCATCAGACATGTTCATTCCATCACAGTATTTAAATGATAGCGCGGCTAGAAACGTATCACCAGCACCGCAAACATCATGCACATCGACTGTCCGTGGATAGAATTTTTGAGTTTTGTACTGCACTCTTTCCCCCCCGTATGTCACAACCGCGTCGTCGTGATCGGATATACGAGCTTCCCACTCGATGTTATTCACTTTAACAAAAAAATCTTTGAATAAAACTAAGTCGCGTTTCTTGGTATCAATAAACTTTGGGCATTTGTAAAGCGATCCAATTGTACAAATGTCATCATATGATAGAAACCCTTTATCGTAATCAGAAACCACAACGCAGTCGTATTCGTCGGTAGGCAACTTCGCAAGGTCGATCCTTTCGTCATTTACTCTCTCGTCCACCCTTAGAAGTTGAATGTTGCTTTTGATGAGATTGAGAATGCTCAATTGCTTTCAGAGAAAAATATCAAGAACTCACAATCATTGATACAGAGTTATATTGATGAAGTATATCAGGATACAAATTTTTACAAAGATTATTGTAGAGCATCTTTTAACAATAAAAGAATCCCTGTTGACTATGCTATATATTATAA
>ERZ1034363.1096-NODE-1096-length-16267-cov-3.752625_pt1 | contig 16267 bp, 18 predicted proteins | sample MGYA00520616_ERZ1034363 | MGnify/ENA primary metagenome ERZ1034363 (study PRJEB33736, sample SAMEA104284506) | Azolla filiculoides | biome: Urban; feature: Water surface; material: Ditch water | place: Netherlands | collected 2015-10-28 | depth 0-0.1 m ...
AACCGTATCCGCCAGCACGCCGATTACCGAGCAGCTTTACGAAGTTGCACCGTTCATGCTGGCAGACGCAGAGGCACTACACGCTTCAACGCTGCTGGACTATGAGACACGCTGGCCTGATTTAATACCTCCAACATTGAATGAAGTAAAATCATTCTGTGATTCTGTAACGGTGGAATTAATCTAATGAACGAGCAAGATCAAATTAATCGCGGTGATGATGCAGAGCGTTTGCTGAATAACTACCTATTCAAAGAATCAATCTCTATGGTTAGGGATGGAATAGTTAGTTCAATGGAGCAATCTGCGCTCGGAGATCAATCAACACATAATCGCTTGGTTATTGCGCTACAATTGTTAAATAAGATTGAGAAAAACATTATTGATATTGCACAAACCGGAAAGATGGTTAAAATGCAAATCGAGAATAAAGGGTTATTCTCAAGGTTTCAATGATTTAAATCCCGTCGCGGGGATTCTCAGCCCAACACTGTGAAGTGTGGCTAATACGGGGAAGCGACTTAACCGTATCTGACTGGAGTATTACATTGGAAACTGGCGACCAATCCGTAGGGGAAGTCGAATCTATTGACCGAATGCTTGGATTCCTTGGCGGCGAAGATGAGGAAGAAGAGCAGGTCGAAGCACCGGAAGACGAAGAAGTCGCAGAAGAAGGCGACGAAGAAACGGAAGCCGAAGAAGTCGAGCCGGACGCTGAGCCGGAAGCGGAATATCTTGAACTCGTCGTCAATGGCGAGCAAGTCAAGAAGTCCAAAGCCGAAACGGTAGAACTGGCCCAAAAGGGTCTTGACTACACCCAAAAAACCCAACAACTCGCAGAAGAACGCCGCAACGCCCAGGCTGAACTCAACGCCAAGGCGCAAGTTCTTCAATTGCGAGAGCAGGTATTCGACAAGGCAGCGGAAGCCAAGAGCCTAGAGGCCCAGCTTTCGCAATATCAGTCTGTCGATTGGAATGCGTTGGTCGATTCTGACCCTGTTCAAGCCATGAAGCTAGACCGTCAGTATCGGGATTTGCAGACGAAATATCAGCAGACCGTCAATGAAATAAATCACACGCAGCAGCAGGTTCAAGCTAACCAGCAACGCCTGAACGGTGAATTTCTCGAACGCGAGAAACAATCACTGATCAAGTCGATTCCTGAGTGGAGCGATAGGGCCAAGGCTACAGCGGAACGTGACGAAATCAAGGACGCGCTGCGAAAGGCGGGCTACTCAGAGCAGGACATTGACAGTCTGACAGATCATCGTCATGTGGTCATTGCCCGTAAAGCCATGCTTTACGACAAGCTCTTGAGCAAGAAGCCTGAAGTACAAAAGCGCGTGGCTGACGCACCGAAACCCGTCAAGCCGGGTTCTGCACAGAAACGCAATCCCAATGCCGATAGTTACGCCAAGTCCCGCGAATCCCTGAAGAAAACAGGCCGCCAAGACTACGCGATTTCGGCAATTGAAAAACTGCTTTAAGGAGATTTAATCATGGCCGTTTCCGCCACTAATACCTATACCGCCGCTGGTCTTGCCGAAGACTTTGAGGACATCATCAACAACATCACGCCGTCGGATACGCCGCTGTATTCGCTGGCTAAGAAGGTCAAGGCGACTGGCAAATATCACCAGTGGCAGACCGACTCGCTGGCCGCTGCTGCTGCCAACAAGCAACTGGAAGGCGATGATGCAACTTTCGCTACCGCTGCTGCTACGACTGTTCTGGGCAACTACTGCCAGATCGCCCGTAAGACCGTCCAGATTTCGGGCACTTACGATGCCGTCAAGAAGTATGGCCGTAAGTCTGAAATCGCTTACCAACTGACCAAGCGCGGCAAAGAACTCCGCCGTGATATGGAATACGCACTGGTTCGCAATCAGGCATCCGATGACGGTTCTGCTGGTACGGCTCGTTCCTCTGCTGGTTTCGAGTCGTGGATCAAGGGCAACAACATCAAGTCCAACGCCGGCCAAACGACTCCGGGCTTCTCCGCCGGCATCGTCACCGCTCCGACTGATGGCACTGCTACCACGTTCCTCGAAGCTGATCTGAAGCTGGCTCTTGCTGCTGCATGGACTGATGGCGGTGATCCTTCCGTGATCATGATGAGCGTGACCAACAAGGCCCGCTTCGATGCGTTCTCGGGTATCGCCACCAAGTACAACGAAGTGAAGTCTTCCACCCAGGCTGACATCATCGCTGCTGCTGATGTCTATGTGTCCAGCTTCGGTAATCACAAGGTTGTGCTGAATCGCTACATGCGCGACAACGCCGTCCTGTGCATCGACCCGGATTATGTCTCGGTTGCTACGCTTCGTCCGATCCAGCAAGAAGAACTTGCCAAGACCGGCGATTCGGAAAAGCGCCAGATTTTGTCTGAGTTCTGCCTGGTTGTGAATAACCTGGACGCTCATGCAAAGATTTCCGGTGTATCTCTCTAGTTTTAACTAGCGAACTAAAAAGGGAATCTTCGGGTTCCCTTTTTTATTATCTGTCTATAATTCGCTATAATGTCTGCGTATTCATTTGGATCATTGCCATGCGTTTAATTGACCATTCCGGCGACACTAAAACATTTTTCTCGATGGATGAATCGAGTGGCGATATTCAAGTCACTACGGAACAGGATTTGACCGGCTTTCTTGAACGCATGAAAGCAAAGCGCCAATTCACTAACGAGATTTGGGCTAAAGGCGTTAAGGAAAGTTGGTTGCATTATTGCTCAATCCCAACGGTTGTGATCATGGAACTAAAGAGCAAAGGGATTGACGTTTTTAATCCAGACGATGAAAAACGTATGCTTCAAGAAATCAACAGAAATTATCCTTATCTCAAAACCGTGGATCACAAAAAACATGAATGAAATATGGAAATCAGTTGTTGGTTGCGACAAATACGAAGTTTCAAATGCGGGCCGTATTCGTAGATCAAAGCCAGCCAAAGGCGCTGTTGTTGGGCTTGTTATGGCTCCTCAGATTGGAAAAGAAGGATACGTAAGAGTTATGGCGAGAGGATTCCCAACAAAACTAGTGCATAGAATTGTTGCGAATGCTTTCTTGGGCGACATTGCAGGGAAAGACATTAACCACATTAACGGCATCAAGTCTGATAACCGCGTCGAAAACCTAGAGATATGCTCTCGTTCGCACAACATGGAACACGCTATTCGCTGCCTTGGTACGAAAATATCAAAGCTAACTGCTGATTGCGTGAAAGAAATCCGCAAACTGAATTCGTATGGTCTTGCATCAAAAGAAATAGCCAATGCGTTTGGAGTTTCCAAGACGTCAATATGCTATGTCGTAAATGGTAAAACGTGGGGTCATGTATGAATGATCTGCAACGCCATGTAGCCGACCTTCTTGAATCAGAGCGCATTGATGAAGCGATGCCGCTTATTCTCGAGATGATCGACGATAACCCTGATGATCCGGTTGCGCTTAACTTCCGTGGATACGTGCATCTGTTGCTTGAGGATGACGCGACGGCTTATCAGTTCTTCAAACGCTCCGTGGATATTTCCCCTAATGCGGGAAACTTGGTCAATCTCGGCAAGTCGCTGAACGAGATGGGCAAGCACGAACAAGCACTAAATCTGTTCATGCAGGCTGCGGAATACTCTCCTGATAGTGCTCAGACTTACGCTAACGCATCTGCAACGCTCGTTCAGATGGCGAAGTGGAAAGATGCTCAAGCCTGCTCTGAAATGGCCTTGGATTGCGATTCTGACAACATCCACGCCAGGACGAATCTTGCCCATGCTCAACTCGCTCAAGGTGAATGGGAAGAAGGTTTCCGAAGCTTTGAACTAGGTCTAGGTGGGAAGTTCCGGCGCGAATGGACTTACGAAGATAAAGGCCGCTGGAAAGGTCAGACTGGCACGGTTGTTGTGTATGGCGAACAGGGTCTAGGTGACGAGATATTCTATGGACAGGCGATTCCTGACGCAGCTAATAACGGCAATCTCATACTGGATTGTGACCCGAAGCTCGAAGGCTTGTTTAAGCGTTCATTCCCATTTGCTCAAGTATTCGGAACGCGCCGGGAAGAACATCCTTACTGGCTTGATGATGTTGATGTTGATTACCGTTGCGCGATTGGCTCTCTATTCAGCCTATATCGTTACGCTGACAGCGACTTTAGGCGTGATCCTTGGCTTGTGGCTGATCCTGAGCGTCGTCTTATGTGGCGCACTCTGTTTGACAGCTATCAGAAGCCGGTTATCGGCATTGCGCTGAAATCAGGAACGAAGAAGAACAACGAAGCTGGCCGTCAGATTGACATTGCTGAGTTCTATCCGCTCCTGAGTCAGATTGATGCGGTCTTTGTCTCGCTTGAGTACAAGGGCGACGATCCTGAAGAGTTGAAGTCGTTCCCGTTCGCTACCCGCTCCAATGACTATGACGATACGGCTGCGATGATTGCTGAACTTGATGCTGTCGTGGGAATTTGTACCACGTCGATGCACTGTGCTGACGCTCTAGGAGTTGAGACTTTTACGCTAGTCCCTGACAAACATAACTGGCGATTCTCCGACAAGTTCCCGCGCATGAGCAACCAGCATTTCGTGCATCAAGAAGGGCGCACATGGACTGAGGTAATCGCGGCTATCGTTCCCGAGGTGAAAAATGGTATTGCTTGATTCTGTTGATTTCAACAAAGATAAACTTAGGAACAAATATCTTTCTGAAATGATGTATTTCGCAAGCAATCCGCAAACTGCCGGGATGATGACCGAAGATGGTCGTATTATTTTGCGCGATGGAATGCCAGAAGATGCAAGAAATAGCGTTTATCAGAATGAGTTAGCAAGACTTCACATGAGCAGCAATCCGCCTAAGTTCAATTTAACTGACGAACAAAAAAAGTTTCTTTCTGGGACGAGTTATGCAAACGCAAACGACGGGGAGAGAAACGCAACAATTGCGGCTCGAATTCTGTCAGGCGACCCTTCTGCGCAAAATCCATCGTTTGAGCAAGACGTATATGCTCGAAACCTTAAGCGTATTATTGGCGGAGGATTCTAATGTCGTTAATCTCTGAAGCCTACCGCGAACAGCTTTCCAAGCTACACCGGGATAGACCGGATTTCGGCACGTCCTCAACGATGTACGCTGATTTCGTCCTATCGCTGATCGAACGATTCAAGCCGAAGAACTTCCTCGACTACGGATGCGGGAAACAGGCGCTCAAGCCGTTTATCCCGATCCCTTATATTCCCTATGATCCAGCCATTCCTGCGGTATCCAGTTCTCCGCCGCCGTGCGAGTTCGTGATGACATCGGATGTATTAGAGCATCTTGAGCCTGATTGCCTGGATGCTGTGATGGATGATCTGCAACGGGTGACTAAGCGTATCGGCTTCCATGTCGTCCATACGGGCGCAGCGTTGCATCATCTGCCTGATGGCCGTAACGCCCACATCATCCAACAGCCGCCAGAGTGGTGGCTACCCAAGTTTATTGAACGCTTCGACATTATCCGCATGGAGCGTATGGCTCTCGGGTTCATGGTTGTCGTCGCCAAGAAAGGATCGCTGTAATGGCTGATTACACCTCGCTTCAAGCTGACATAGCGCAATGGTCGCTGCGTTCTGACATGGGCACTTTGATACCTTCGTTCATCGCTCTGGCCGAGGATGAAATCTTCCGTATGCACGTTTCTCCGCTGCGTGTTCGTGAGATGGAAACCGAATCTGATCTGACCGTTAGCGGACTGACCGCAACGCTTCCTGCTGACTTCCTAGAGGCCCGTTACATCAAGCAGGACAACGCTGAACGAGACACGCTGTTCTACTTCCCGCCAGAGTCGTGGAAGCCTTCTTCGTCTGGTTACTTCACGATTGTCGGTGATCAGATTCGTTTGCCAACTGGGATGCCGAGCAACCTGAAGCTGGTCTATTACGCAAAACCTGATCCGCTGGCTACGACTTCGACGAATACAATCCTGACGAAGTATTACGCGGCTTATCTTGAGGCTGGCTTGAAGTTCCTCTACACATACCTGCGGGATGCGGCAAAGATTCAGGCGGCCCAGATGGCGCTCGATACTTACCTTGCTACCGCGAATATGCGAAACAAGCCTGCGTCTGCTGGTGGCCTGCGAGTGATTGCGGCATGATTCCGTTCGTCGGCTTCTCTCCTGATGCGCTACCGGAAACGCCGGGGATAATCCTCGACTGCATGAACATAATTCCGGCGATTGGATCATTCGTTGCTGCGCCTTCTCCGGTTGATGCTGGACTAGGTGCGATTGATGCAGCGGCTAAAGGGTTCTCCGTTAATCGCAAGCTAGACGGCACTAATCGCGTGTTCTCTGGTTCATCCACGTACCTCTATGAGCAAGTAGGCGGCGTCTGGACGGATGTATCCCGCGCAACCAATTACGCTCTAGGGGCTGAGAATCGCTGGCGGTTCTCGCAGTTCGGGAATGTCTCGCTGGCTGTAAATAAAACGTCCGTTCTCCAGTTCTCGACCACGGGTGACTTTGCAGACTCCGGTACGGCTCCGAAGGCTGAGATTGTCGAAACGATCAATAACCAAGTGTTCCTGTTCAACATCGACGGGATGGGATTTGGCGATGACGTAACAAGGTGGGCGTGTTCTGCGGTTGGTTCTTATACGGACTTCACGCCGTCCATTTCTACCGGATGTGTATCGGGCCAGTTCCTCGACTCTCCAGGCGCGATTACTGCCGGTAAGCGATTGGGCGATGTGATTGTTGCGTACAAAGAAAAGGCGATGTACGTCGGTCAGTTCGTTGGCTCTCCGTCCTGGTGGAACTTCATCCGAGTCCCAGGCGACATTGGCGCACCCGTTCAAGAGTCTGTCGTGAATACCGGAACGGCGCATTTCTTCATCGGGCCGGATGACTTCTACGCCTTCGACGGATCGCGTCCGCAAGCACTGAACTCTCCGTGTCGTAACTGGCTGTTTGCCAATATTGACCAGCGGTACATGCAGCGCATTTGTGGATCGTTTGACCGATTCAATCAGCGTATTTTCTGGTGGTTCCCGTCCAAGCAAGGCAACGGAACGCTGGATATGTGCGTCGTGTTCAACGTCAAAACAGGCCAGTGGGGTAGGGTTAATCTCACGATTGAGTTCGTTGCAGATTACGTGTCGGGTGGCGTGACGATTGATGGCCTGGCATCCTACGGAGCGTCGATTGATGCATTGCCGGATATTCCCTATGACTCGCCGTTCTGGTCGTCCGGTTCGTCTGTTCTGACGGTGTTCAAGACTGACCACAAGGCGTATCAGCTATCCGGCGCAGCGGGCGAATCTCGCATTCTGACCGGACACTATGGCGACAATATCCAGTTTTCTACCTGTTCAAGAGTTCGCCCGCGGTTTATACGTTCGCCGACTAGCTCGACGCTGAATTACTCCTACTCCAATACGGACGCGACGCAATTCACGCAGAACATAAGCACGACGTATCAAAACAATTGGTATGACCTGATATGGTCGGCTAGGTGGCACAAATACGAACTGATCTTTAACGGTGACATGTCGATTAGTGGGTTTGATCTGGTCATGTCTCCGGATGGGAGCGAGTGATGGGACTACTAGATAACATCCTATCTGCTGTAGATAACCGCAAGCGTGTCATTAAGCGCGGACTGCTTGATTTTGTTAATGATCCTAAAGGTACGGCGCAGATGGTCGGTGATCGTATGCGTGAGGATATGTACGGCGGAGCAGAAGAGAAACAAGCTGTTCAGAACTCACTTCGTGGAAAGCCTTACGATAAGGCTGCATTGGCTCGGGCTGATGCTAACCAACAGAAGAACATGCTAGACCAGACCATTGGCGCGATGACGGTTTATCACGGCTCTCCGCACAAGTTCGACAAGTTCGATATGAGCAAGATCGGAAGCGGTGAAGGTTCTCAGGCTTATGGGCATGGATTGTATTTTGCCGAAGACCAGAGCGTTGCAAATTCGTACAAGGCTATGGCAAACAAGCCTGGAAGACGTCAAGCCGGATTGACTTCAGACGGTAGAGAGCAATCAGTTCTTGATGCTTTAATTAAGATGAATGCTCGTCAATTCACTGGTGGTGATGTTAATCAACTTTCCGAACTTATTGCTAGAAGGCCCGGTGCATTTGATAAGCCGGATAAGTTAATTTCCAGAATCGCAGAGTATGAAGGAAATTTGGCCCCATCTTATATGTATAAGGTTGATATACCTGACGACTCGATTGGTAAATTTTTAGATATTGAGAGCAATATTCCTGAAGAAGTTAGAACACAACTTAGTTCGGCTTTGATGAATAAGTTTGGTTCTGGTGTAAGCCTTGGTTCTGGAGAGCAGGCATATAAGCAAGTTCTAGATGAATTTAAGGCATCAGGTGATGCAAATTACAAAAATTCAGCAGTTAAATGGCTTTCAGAGAATGGAATTCCTGGGCTTAAATTTAAAGATGCCGGATCAAGAGTTGGGTCAGATGGGACAAGCAATTTCGTCCTATTCGATGACCAAATGCCGCGCATATTGGAAGTTAATGGACAGGCTACAGGATTGCAACCTTGGAAACAGGGTGAATATGGATTATTGAAATGAATAAACTCCAATCTGATCCTCGCCTTCCCATATCAAACGATGTGGCGCAGCTAAAGACGCGCCTGCATGAGCTATTCCGGCAGATCGCGCTCTCGTTCCAGTCGCTAGAGGATGAAATTGCAGCACTCGGAAGCGGTGGCGGCGGAGGTGGTGGTGCAACGCTCAATACGGGCACGGTAACGATTGATTTCGGCGCAGGGTCAAACCTCGCTTCTATCGCAGTTACCGGGCAAACGTCTATCACTGCAACCTCGTCTGTATGGCTTGAACTAGTTGCAGATGCTTCCGGTTCGCACACGGCAAATGATGCCGCATACGCCGCAATATTCGTGCATCTGACGGCCTCAACGCCTTCTGCTGGCACTGGTTTCACCATCTATGCAACCTGCGCCGACAAGATGACCGGCACTTACAAAATCCGCTGGACTTGGAGTTAAAACATGGCACTCGACGTAACGGTAACTGGCACTAACCTCGACGCGAACAGCAACGTAAAAGTAGCGCTTCCCACGGCCCACGCCCAAGTCGGCGGAGTTCGCCTGTTCTCTGAGAATGACGATGGTAGTGCCACTGGGTCTGCTTACCTTAAGTCGCCTGAAACCTCGCCTGACTATCGCCTGCGGGTCGGTACTGACACGGTGCTATTCACTGACACGTTCAACGCGACGACGCAGAACACTAGCCTATGGGCTTACACAGCAGCCACGCTGACCTGTACGCAGCCTGGTGGATACCTTCAGTTCGGCACGGTTCAAGGCACGGCAGCGACGCACGGCGCATTCATGCGGACGTTCCAGTATTTCCCATTGGTTGGCACTTCTGCACTGTCAGTTGAATTTACAGGAGGCGTATTCACGGCTTCGCTTGTATCGAATGAACTGTTCCTTGCTGGATTGGGCCTTCCGTCCGCCGCTGGCACTGCGCCTCTGGATGGCGTGTATTTCAAGCTGACCAATGCGGGGCTGATTGGCGAATTGATGTACAACGGCGTCGCCACGCAAACCGGCACATTGATGGCATCGCTTCCGCTTGCCAACATGTCGAAGTTCGCTATTGTGGTTGGCGAGGGAGAGGTAGAGTTCTGGGCAGATGATATTTTGCTCGGCGAGATTGAAGTTCCTGCGGCGAATGGTCAGCCGTTTATGACTGGCGCTCTCCCTGTGTTCATGCAGAAGTATTGCTCCGGCGTCGTGGCGAATACAGCAACGATCCGCGTCACCGATGTCACCGTTTCTCTAATGGACTTGGCGACCGTCAAGCCGTGGTCGCATCAAGTCGCAGGTATGGGCCAACATGCGCTGTTCGGTCAGAACGGTCACACCCAGGGCAAAACGACGCTCTGGACGAACAACACGGCTCCGACTGCTGTAGCTCTCACGAATACAGCGGCGGCATTCACTGGATTGGGCGGCATCGTTGCTGTTCTTCCTACCCTGGCAGCGAACAATGACGGCAAGCTGATCACCTATCAAAACCCAGTCCCGACGATTAACCTGACCGGGCGTAACCTGTACATTACTCGGGTGACGCTGAATGGTGGCGTGTCGGTGATTCTTGCAGGCGGGCCGGTTGTTTATGCCTGCGCTCTGGCAGTTGGTCACACTGCAACGACTCTTGCGACGGCTGAAACGGCATCGTTCGCCACGGCCACGACACACGCTCCGCGCATCATGCCGCTGGGCATGCAGACCTATCCGGCCACGGCTGCGGTTGGTACGCTTGGTGGAAATATAGACCTGAACTTTGATACGCCGGTCTGTGTTCGCCCAGGCGAGTTTGTCGATGTTATCTTGCGGAATATCGGAACTGTAACTACTACCGGAGCGATAACCTTCGCAGTATCCATTGGTGGTTATTGGGAATAACAGCAAATGTTATTACGTCAGGTTAATCCGAATTATGTCTGTCAGCTTTGGGATATAATCGGGCCAATGCTTAATAGCGGATTACCTGACAATTGCGAGTATTCAATCGACCAATTAAAGGGAATGCTGGCAACCGGAGAAAGAGTTTTACTGGTTGCAGATAAAGATGGCGAGATTAAAGGTGCTTGTGCAGTTTCATTACACAGACACCATAATAAGTTTGTATGCTGGATAATGTCTTTGGGTGGTTCTGGTGGTGTTTTGTTTCTCGCCACGGAATTAGAATCATGGGCAAAGGCGCAAGGCTGTACCGATATGAAGGCTGAAACTAGCCGAGGATTATCAAACATATTCAAGTCACGCTGCGGATACGACAATTCAAGGGTGATGATTAGCAAGAAACTGTAACGCCGGGAGGCGCTGAACATGAACTACGCACAACACTTGCAACAGGGTATGCCGATTGGCAATCCTATGACCAACGGTGGCGGGGACTCTCCTGATCCTGCTCCGTCATCTACCTCCCAGACAACTACGCGAGAGATTCCAGCTTGGGCGCAACCTGCGGCACAAGACCTGCTTGCTCGAGGTACTACGCTATCCAATACGCCTTACCAGACTTACGGTGGGCAGCGTATTGCGGACATGACAGGCTTGCAGACGCAAGGCCTGAACATGATTCAGAACACGGCGCTGAATGGCTCGGCAGAGCAGAATGCAGCCCGCCAGAACTACACCGATACGATGAGCGGTAAGTTCCTTTCTCCTGACTCCAATCCGTACCTTCGCAGCACGGTGAATCAAGCTCTCGGCGATGTTCAGGGCCGCATCAACTCTCAGTTCGGCGGCAACGGTTACGGCACTACCGCCCATCAAGAAACGCTGACGCGCAATCTCACCCAGGCTGCAAACGATGCTTACGGACAGAACTACGCGAATGAGCGCAACAACCAGATGAAGGGCATGGCTGTTGCTGATCAGATGGGCAACATTGATTACAACAACGCACAGCAACTTATAGGCGTTGGCGACATTCAGCGGCAAGAGTCGCAGGATCAACTCAACAACCAATACTCCGACTGGCTGGCTTCTCAGAACCAGCCATATCGTCAGCTTGATGTGCTGGCGAACTCTCTCGGGGCTGCGGTCAATGGTCAAGGATCGGTCCAGGCTGCGGGCTATGCCTCAAATCCTTACACCGCTAACAGGTACGCGAACGCAATCGGCGGGGCTTTGGGTGGGTATAGCCTTGGCGAAGCACTAGGCGGCAACGGCGGTTACGGGGCTGCGGCGGGTGGCCTTCTTGGGTATATGGGGAGCTAATCATGGCGGGATTGCTTGGTAGTTTCTTTAATTTCGTTGATCCGATCCTTGATACGATTGATCCGATTCATAACCCTGTTCAGGAATGGACTACAGGATCGAGTACGACGAAAGGTCAAAGCCCGTACTTTGAAACGATTGCGCCGATGGTGCTTGATCTGTTTCTTCCTGGCGTTGGCTCGGCTGTTGGCGCGGCAGACAAAGCATCTACCGGAAACTACGCAGGCGCGGCACTCTCGGCATTGAGTGCTTACGGTGCATTGGGTAGTGCAGGATCGGCTGCTACAGGCGCAGGTACAGAATTGGCTGCAACTGAAGGGCTATCCTCAACGGCTGGCACTGCGGCTGGCACGACTGCTGAAAACGTTGCTGCGGCATATCCGGCAGGAACTATCGCCAATAGCGGCGGCGAGATTCTGGACGCAGGCAGCACTTCGCTTACTAGCGGCGCAACTGATGCTGGCAGCGCAGGATTTACGAACGGTATAGCCAACAACGCAACGGCAGGTCAGCCCGGTTACGGTTGGCAGTACTACGAAAACGGCACTGCAATCTCCCCGACTGGCCAGTATTACCTTGGCGGCGAACAGCTAACAGGCGCAGGCGGCCAGCAAATGGGCCTGATGGATTACGCCGGGAAGTATTACGACAAAGGCCGCGTAGCCATGAATGGCGTCGATGGCAAGCAAGTCGGCAAGACCGTAGGCGCTGGCTTGATGACTGGGCAGCAGCAGAAGGCCAAGAACGCGCAACGGATGCCGACTCAGTTAGCTCCGGCTGATTTCGGTGGCCAGTCATCCGGCCCAGCTCAGTCATTCCAAACGCTTTCCCCTTATTCATCGTTCAGCGGTGGCTTCAATCCGCAAAAACGTCGCGGCCTTCTGTGAGGACATTATGGGACTACTAGACCAATACTTTGATCCTGCAACGCTGGAAGCTGCCAAGCAGTTCGGCCAACCGTCCGAAGAGGACAAGATTCGCGCCCGTAACGCTGCGCTAGGCCAGATGGGCTTTGCGATGATGGCTAACAATCGCGGCCATTCTGCGGGGCAGGCATTCGGCAACGCTTTCGGCAATGGCGGCATGGCGTTTAATCAGGCGTATCAAGGTTCGCTTGACGAAGCCAAACAGAACCAGATGCAGCAATTCAAGATGGCCGGATCGCTTCAAGGTATGCAGCAGGAAGCGGCTAAACGAAAAGCTCAACAGGATGCGATTGCACGATTGCCACAAGATCAGCAGCAGGCTATTTTGGCTGGCGTTCCTTACACCGACATTTGGAAAAACCAAAACACCGCTTACAACCTTGGTCAAGGCGAGCGTCGGTATCAAGGCAATACTCTTGTGGCTCAAGGCGAAGAAAAGCCGCTTGCTCCTGGCATGGTTAAGGATGCTGCTGGTAAGTGGGTGTTCGATCCTGGTTACGTTGCAGGCAAGAAGGAAATAGCTTCTGCTGGCGCTAATCGCATGAATGTGAATATGCCGCCAATGGAATCGGAAGAGCAGAAGGCGCTTGGCAAGGACTTGGCTGATCAGTATTCGACTACGCAGAAAACGGCCCTATCTTCTTCCGGCCTGCTGAACAAGCTGAACCGTGCCGAACAACTGATGCAGGGTATCAATACCGGGAAACTCGCTCCTGCCGCAACGGAAGTGGCTGCGCTTGCTGAATCGTTCGGCATCAAGCTAGACCCGAAGCTGCCGCAGAAACAAGCATTCTCTGCGCTGTCGAATGAACTCGCTTTGAGAGCAAAGAACGCTGGCGGCGAAAACCTGATGCCTGGCGCAATGTCCGAAGCTGACCGTACATTCTTGCAGCAAATGTCTCCGAGCATGACGAACACGCCGGAAGGTAATCGCCTGATCATCGAAACGAACAAGCGACTGGCAAAGCGCGACATTGAGATTGCAAAGATGGCGCGAGACTACCGCAACAAGAATCGAACGCTTAATGGGTTTGCCGAAGAATTGGCTTCGTTCTCTGACAAGAATCCTTTGTTCAATGACTTCAAGCCTGCCGCAACAAGTTCCGTTCGTTCTCAAGCTGACGCAATCCTCGGGGGCAAATAATGGCTACCGCTGACGACTACGCAAACTGGATTGTCAAAAACGCCGACAAGAAGGGAACGCCTGAGTTCGATACGGTTGCTAAGGCTTATCAAGAGGCAAAAGCAGAGAGTATTGTTGTTCCGAAGTCTGAGCCTGTCGGCAAGTCAATGAATCGAGAGATTGCAGACATTCCTCGCCAGATCGGACTGACTGGCCGTTATGCGCTAGAAGGACTTGGCACGATTCCAGAAATCCTCGGCAACGCCATGGAAGGCGCTGGCATCAAAGGCGCTGGCGGAAACTTTGGCACGACTGTTGCCAACAAGCTCGGCTTGCCGGTTCCTGAGTCGCAGATGGAAAAGATTGTCGCTGAACCTTCTCGGCTTATGGCTGGTTCTGGCGGCATCATCGGCGGCGCAAACAAACTTGCCAATTTCGCATCAAGTGCGGCTCGTCCTGTTCTAACTCAGATTGCGGCTAATCCAGGTCTTCAAACAGCATCTGCGGCTGGCGCTGGAGGGGCTGGTGGCTACGTTAAAGAGACTGGCGGTAATGATGGCTCTCAGCTTGTCGCGGCGCTTGCTGGTGGCCTTGCTGCACCTGCTGCGGTCAGTGCTGCGTCAAGGCTTCCACGAGCCGCTGCAAACGCAGTGCGTTCAGGCGTAGAGGCATTCGCTCCGGGATTGACGAAGCAGCCCGTAACGAATATCGACATTCTGATTCAGAACGCCATCCAGCCATCAGGATTGAATCTTTCGCAGATTCCGCAAGGAATCATGCATGGTCTTCGTCAGGATGTTGCAACAGCCTCGCAGACTGGTCAGCTTTCGCCTGATGCGGTTCGTCGGCTGGTTGATTATCGACTTGTTGGGGCTGCGCCGAATCGCGGAAACCTGACGCTTAATCCGAATGAGATTACCCGAGAAAAGAATCTCGAAAAGATTGGCGCAAACTCTAACGATGCTGCGCTTCAATCCTTGGCAATGCGCGTCAATGGAAACAACAATGCGCTAATTGAAGGATTGAACGGTCTAGGGGCTGGAACTAAGCAAGATGCTATCAGCGCCGCAAGCCAAGTAACCGACGACATTACTAGGCAGAACAATTACGCCAAGTGGGTCATTGACAATATGTATGGGGCAGCAAGAAACGCAGAAGGCCGTTCTGCTGCTCTTGATCCGTCTGTATTCACAAACCGCGCTAATAACCTGCTTGATGAGGCATTGCTTGGCGGCAAACTTCCGTCCGACGTTCGCAACCTTCTGAACAAGACTGCAACAGGCGAAATGCCGCTAACTGTTGATGTTTCTGAGCAGTTCAAGACGCGGATCGCTGCGCTTCAAAGATCATCAAACGATCCAGCGGAGCGCATGGCATTGGGTCAGGTGCGCCAAGCTCTTGAAGACACTCCTCTGATGGGAAGCGAAGGCAAGCAGGCAATTGATGCTTTCAACGCAGCTAGACGAGCAAACAAGGGCTGGATGGATGTTGTTGATAGAACTCCCGCGCTGCAAGCTGTGCGCGATGGCGTTGAACCAGACAAGTTCGTTAATCAGTTCATTATCGGGAATGGAAACAACGCGTCCGTAATGTCTGTTGCTCAGTTAAAAAATCTTGTTCGTGATAGCCCTGAGTCAATGTCTGCAATTCGCGGCCAGATTGCATCTTTCATTAAGGATAAGGCTACTAGCGGAGCAGCAGACGAGGTTGGAAAGGTCAGCCAGTCAGGACTCAATAAAGCAATTGAATCTATCGGAGAGCGCAAGCTGGCTATGTTCTTCTCACCGGAAGAGGTTGCGCGGTTCCGTGCGCTCGGGCGAGTGGCAAGTTATGAGCAAGTGCAGCCAGCCGGTTCTGCTGTGAATAACTCAAACACTAGCGGCGCAACAATTGGAACTATGTTGGATAAGCTCTCACGGATGCCGTTGCTTGGAAAGATTCCATTAGGGCGGGAGTTCGTTGGTCAGCCTATGCAGAACATTGTTACAGGCATCAATGCAGGACAGGCCACTAACGTTCCATCTAGCCTATTACTGCCTATGCAAAAGAAACCGTCAATGCTTCCTAACTTAATGGTTCCGGGTTTGTTATCGACTCAGAATTAACGATTGTTCCACCAGACTAAAATAGCTATGGCACATAAATAACCTAGCTGTATTGGATCGAAAGCGTACATTTTAAAACCTCTTATACCCTGTGAAGGGCTGGAGAAAACAACATGGCAGTTCCATCAAGCATAGCTGATCTTGACGCAGTCGCAGCAAACAACTCCCCCGCAGGTTCTGATGCAATCGGTACGGCTCTTGATGATTATCTTAGAGCACATGCGTCAATTATCAAGCAGGTTAGCCAATTTACACAAAGCGGTTCAGGTGCGGTTTCATCTACTGTCGAAACAAAGCTGCGTGAATCTGTATCAATTAAAGACTTTGGCGCAGTTGGTAATGGCGTT
>ERZ1034363.1097-NODE-1097-length-16257-cov-3.083993_pt1 | contig 16257 bp, 16 predicted proteins | sample MGYA00520616_ERZ1034363 | MGnify/ENA primary metagenome ERZ1034363 (study PRJEB33736, sample SAMEA104284506) | Azolla filiculoides | biome: Urban; feature: Water surface; material: Ditch water | place: Netherlands | collected 2015-10-28 | depth 0-0.1 m ...
TGGGCTGGGTCACGCCCAGGCGCCGCGCCTCGTCGACGAAGTGGAAGTAGGCGTCGGGGTTGAAGAAGAACTGCGTGATCGCGCGGGTCGCGCCCGCGTCGATCTTGGCCTTTAAATTGGCGAGATCGGCTTCCGGGCTGATCGCTTCCGGATGGGTTTCCGGATAGGCGGCGACCGAAATTTCGAACGGCGCGATATCGCGCAAACCGCGCACGAGATCGGCGGCGCTGGCATAACCATCTGGATGCGGGACGAAACGGCTGCCCATGACGGGCGGATCGCCGCGCAGCGCGACGAACAGATCGCCGGCCTCCAGGCTGCGGGTATCGCTGTGCACGCGCAAGAGTTCGAGCGCGGCCAACTCGCCGACGACGCGCGCGCCGTCGAGTTCGGGCAACAGCTGGGCCAGGGTCTTCATGCCTGCTCCTTCGTCTGGCGCCAGCGCCAGGCCTGCAGTGCCAGCCGGCCCTGCTCCAGATCGGAAAACGGCAGTTTCACTCCGGCAATCTCCTGATAATCCTCATGCCCCTTGCCCGCCAGCAGCACCACGTCGCGCGGACCGGCCTGCGCGCCCGCGTGCGCGATCGCACGCGCGCGGTCGGGTTCGACCTCGACCGACCCGGGCTCCAGCAGGCCGGCGCGCATCTGGAGCAGGATCTGCCGCGGGTCTTCCGAACGCGGGTTGTCGCTGGTCAGCAGCAGGCGGTCGGACCAGCGTTCAGCCGCAGCCGCCATCAGCGGGCGCTTGCCGGCGTCACGGTTGCCACCACAGCCGACCACACAGCAGAGACTGCCGCCGCGCTTGTCGGCCAGCGGGCGCAGCGCCTGCAACGCCTTTTCGAGTGCATCGGGCGTGTGGCAATAGTCGACCAGAACCAGCGGCTGATCGGCCTGCTCGGCGCCCCAGGCCGACTGCATGCGGCCCGGCACCGGACTCAGCGCGGCGACCGCAGCGACCGCACGCTCGAGCGAGTGACCATTCGCGCGCGCCACGGCCAGCGCGCTCAGCAGGTTGTAGAGGTTGTATTCGCCGACCAGCGGGACGCTGATCTGCTGTGGCGCGCTGTCGCGGCCATCGGCCTGGCGCTCCAGCAGCTCAAAGCGCAGACCGGTATCGGTCAGGGCCCAGTCGACAACGCGCAGCCTTGCCTGCGGCGAGCGCACGGCGATGGTCCAGAGATCGAGCGCGCCGGCGTCGGCGCGCGGTTGCAACTCGACCGCCAGCAAAGCGCCATGGGAATCGTCGATATTGACCACCGCCGCCTGCAGCCCGGGCCAGTCGAACAGCACGCGCTTGGCGCGCCAGTAGGCGTCCATGCTGCCGTGGTAGTCCAGATGATCCTGGGTCAGGTTGCTGAACACCGCGGTGCGGATGCGGGTCGCATCGAGCCTGCCTTCCTGCAGGCCGATCGATGAGGCCTCGACCACGGCGGCCTGGATGCCAGCATCGACCCAGCGCCGCAGGCCAGCCTGCCAGCTCACGGGATCGGGCGTGGTGAGTCCGGTCGGCTCGAAATCCCGCCCTGGCACACCCATGCCGAGCGTGCCCGCGAGCGCGGCGGGCTGGCCCAGCGCCGCCAACCATTGCGCGATCCACCAGCCGGTCGAGGTCTTGCCATTGGTGCCGGTCAGGGCGACCACATCGAGCGCCTGGCTCGGCTGGCCCTGATACAGGCTGGCGATCGCGCCGGTGGCAGCCTTGAGGCCCGGGAAAGCGGCAATGCGCGGATCGAGCGGATCGCCCAGGCCAAAAGCCTCGCAACCCGCGCGCTCGACCAGGCAGGCGACCGCACCGGCCTGAAGCGCTGCAGCGACATGGCGCCGACCGTCCTGCGCCGCACCGGGCCAGGCGACGAAGGCATCGCCGGGCCGCACCTGCCGGCTGTCGCACTGCAGCGCGCGCGCGCCCTGCTCGCGCAGCCAGCGGCAGACGCTATCGGGCCGATCGAAAGTCGTGATCACAAGGATTCCTCCACCGCCTGCGCCACGATATGGGGCTTGACGCTCATGTCGGGCGGTTCGCCCAGGATGCGCAAGGCCTGCTGCACGGTCTCGCTGAACACCGGCGCCGCGACCAGGCCGCCGTAGACCTGGCCGGCGCTGGGCTCGTCGAGCATGACCGCGCAGATGATGCGGGGATGCTCGATAGGCGCCATGCCGGTGAACCAGGAGCGGTACTTGCCGGCGGCATAACCCTTGCCGGCCTGCTTGCGCGCAGTGCCGGACTTGCCGCCGACCGAATAGCCGATGGTCTGGGCGCGCTGGCCGGTGCCGCCGGGGCCGGTCGCCATCGCCAACATCTTGAGCACCTGGGCCGCCGTGCGCGGCGAGAACACCGGAACGCCAACGGCGAGCTCGGGCTTCTTGAGGATGGTGGCGGGAATGATCCGCCCCTCGTTGGCAAATACGGTGTAGGAGCGCGCCATCTGGAACAGGCTGGCCGACAGGCCGTAGCCATAAGACATCGTGGCCTGCTCGATCGGCCGCCAGGTCTTGTAGGGCCGGACCCGGCCGCCGACCACGCCGGGAAACTCGAGCTGCGGCTTCTGACCGAAGCCAGCCGCCGTGAAGACTTCCCACATCTCGCGCGGCTGCATCTGCATCGCGAGCTTGGTGGTACCGACGTTGGACGATTTCTGGATCACGCCCTCGACCGTCAGCGTGCCGTAGTTGTGGGTGTCCGAGATGGTCGAACCGGTGATCGTCAGGCGACCGGGCGCGGTCTGGACCAGGGTCTCGGGCTTGACGCGGCCGGATTCCAGCGCGAGCCCGATCGTGAACGGCTTCATGGTCGAGCCGGGCTCGAAGGTGTCGGTCAGCACGCGGTTGCGCAGCTGCTCACCGGTCAGGTTCTGGCGCTGGTTCGGGTTGTAGCTCGGGTAGTTGGCCAGTGCCAGCAACTCGCCGGAACGGGCGTCGAGCACCACCACGCTGCCGGCGCGGGCCTTGTGCGCGATCACCTGGTCGCGCAGCTTCTGGTAGGCGAAATACTGGATCTTGCTGTCGATCGACAGCTGCAGGTCGCGGCCGTCCACCGGCGGAATCGCCTCGCGCGTGTCCTCGACCACCCGGCCCAGGCGGTCCTTGATCACGCGCCGCGAGCCCGGCTTGCCCGACAGGGCCTGATTGAAGGCCAGCTCGATGCCCTCCTGTCCGACATCCTCGACATTGGTGAAGCCAACCACATGTGCCGCCGACTCGCCCTCGGGGTAGTGGCGCTTGTACTCCTCGCGCAGATGCAGACCCTTGATGCCGAGCGCCTTGACCTTGAGCGCCACCGGCTCATCGACCTGGCGTTGGATCCAGACGAAGTTCTTGCCACCCTTGCCGACCCGTTGCTTGAACTCTGCCAGCGACAGCCCGAGCAGTTCGGCCGCCTGTTCAAGCTTGGGATCATCGAGCTCGATGTCGGACGGCTCGACCCAGATGCTTTGCGCGACCACGCTGGTCGCCAGGATCACGCCGTTGCGGTCGAGCACCTGCCCACGGCTGGCCGGCAACTCGAGCGTGCGCGCGTAGCGCACCTCGCCCTGACGCAGGAAGAAATCGTTGCCCAATACCTGGACATAGGCGGCACGGCCGGCCATGACGACAAAGCCGAGCGCCATCAGGCCGACGATGGCCTTGCTGCGGCCCGGCGGGGTCTTGCTGGCCAGCAGCGGACTGCTGCTGTAGGCGATGCTGCGACGACTCACGGCAGCCCCTTGGCCGGAGCCACCGTGGCGGGCTGCAGATACTCGGTCACGGCCGGGTTGGTCGGGCGCATGAGCAGCTGACCGGCGGCGAGCTGCTGCACCCGGACCGGCGCGGCCAGGGTACGCTTTTGTGCCAGCAGCTGGTCGTAGTCCGCCTCGAGCCGCGAGGCCTGCGACTGCGCCTTGCTGAGGGCCATGTAGACCCGGCGCGCTTCATAGCGTACGTTCACCAAGCAAAAGGCGCTGACCAGCAGCGCCAGCAGCAAGGCCACGTTGAAACGAATCACGGCGCCTCCGCATCGGTACGCTCGGCCACGCGCATCACGGCGCTGCGCGCGCGCGGATTGGCTGCGACCTCGCGCTCGCCCGGCATGACGCGTTCGATGCTGCGCAGCGCCATCGGCTTCGGGGCGGCGAACGGGGCACGGCGGTCGTAGACCTCCTTGGAGTGCTGGGCGATGAACTGCTTGACGATGCGGTCCTCGAGCGAATGGAAGCTGATCACGACCAGCCGCCCGCCCGGACGCAGCACGCGCAAGCTCGCGCTCAGGGCCTGCTGCAGTTCTTCAAGTTCGGCATTGATGAAAATCCGAAGAGCCTGAAATGTGCGCGTTGCAGGGTCCTTGCCCGGCTCGCGGGTTTTGACCGCGCCAGCCACGACTTCGGCCAGCTCGGCGGTGGTTCGAAGCGGGCCCCGTTCCTGTCGGCGACGATCAATCGCCTTTGCAATCTGTTGAGCAAACCGTTCTTCGCCATAGTCACGTATCACCTCCGCCATCTGGGGAATTTCGGCCTCGGCCAGCCAGTCGGCCACGCTCTCGCCCCGGCTGGGGTCCATGCGCATGTCCAGCGGCCCGTCGTGCCGGAAGGAAAAACCCCGAGCAGGGTCGTCGATCTGGGGCGAGCTGACCCCGAGATCCATCAGGATGCCGTCGGCACAGGCCGCCGGCAGCTCCGCCATGAACTTGAAGCCCTCATGGCGAATCGAAAAGCGCGGATCGGCCAGCGCCAGCGCGTCGGCCACGGCCACCGCCTGCGGGTCCTTGTCGAAACCGGTCAGGCGGCCCTCGGCCCCGAGCCGCGACAGGATCAGGCGCGAGTGACCACCGCGACCGAAGGTCGCATCGATGTAATGTCCATCCGGTCGAACCTCAAGCGAGTCGACCGCCTCGTCCAACAGGACGGTGCAATGTGAGAGCGGAGTTTGCACTGCCGTGCCTTCAGAAAGAGAAGTCCTTGAAGACGTCGGGCATCTCGCCCTTCATCGCCTCGGCTTCCTGGGCCGCATAGGTTTGCGCGTCCCAGAGTTCGAAATGGTTGCCCATGCCGAGCAGCACGGCCCCCTTGGTGATTCCAGCGGCAGAGCGCAGCTCGGGCGCCACGAGCACGCGCCCGGAGGCATCGAGCTCGCAGTCCATCGCATTGCCGAGGAAGATTCGCTTCCACCACTGAGCCGACATCGGCAGCTCGGCAATGCGAACGCGAAAAGCTTCCCATTCGGGACGCGGAAAGATCATGAGGCAACCGTGCGGGTGCTTGGTGATCGTGAGTTGGCCAGCCGCGGTCGCGCTCAGCACGTCACGATGCCGGGTTGGCATGGAAAGCCGACCCTTGGCATCGAGGCTGATCGAGGACGCTCCCTGAAACACGGCATCTGGCCTTTGAAAACACTTTTCACCACTTTATTGCACTTTTTTCCACTGTAGCATCAAAACAGTGATCCAAACAAGTAAATGTTTGTTTTTTTAAAATGAAATCAAAGACTTAGGATCAAGCACCTGATGCATGACCAGGAAAACCCTAAGCCACATAAGTACTTAGCCGTCAGACTGCAGATGTCACCTCAAGTCGGTACATCGCAGCGGGCCAAGCCCTTCAGCGGCAACCGGCCTGCTCGCGTTGCTGGCGCAAGACCTGCAGCTTGTTGCGAATGAACTCCTGTCGGCGTGCCGTGAGCTTCTGGCGACTGAAGCTCTGCTGACGCTCGAGCTCGGCCTGCCACTTGACGCAACGCGCCTGCTGGCGGGCCTGCTCGCGAGCCCGGGCCTTGGCCTCGCGCTCGATGACGGCCTGCTCGCTGCGGCGTGAATCGCCGACACTGACCGCCTTGGCGCTGCGACCGCTACCCTGCTCGGCCACCTTGACCTGACGCTCGAAGCTCATGCCGGCCGGCACGCTTTCGATGCGCTCGATCAGCGCGCCATGCTGCTGACAATGCCGGTCAGACCAGAACTGGCCGCCGCCGTAGGCGCGGCAGCGGTAGATCTGGCCGGGCTGTTCGGCCTGGGCGACCGCCCCCGCCACGGCCAGGACGCAGCCGATCAGGCCACTGATGACGACGCACCGAAAGACCATGACATCCCCTTGAAGTATCAGATTTTCATCATACAAAGAAGGGGGCGCCCCGTCATGCGCCAGGCCAGCACTCAAGCCCTGTCAGAGGATGTAGCGTGACAGGTCCTCGTTCTGGCTCAGCGCGCCCAGGCGGGCATCGACATAGGCCTGGTCGATGGTCACGGTCTGGCCCTCGAGCTTGGTGGCGTCGAAGCTGACCTCGTCGAGCAGATGCTCCATCACGGTCGCCAGGCGGCGTGCGCCGATGTTCTCGGTGCGCTCGTTGACCTCGTAGGCGATCGCCGCCAGCCGGGTGATGCCGTCCGGAGTGAAGGCCAGCTGCACCCCTTCGGTCGCCAGCAGCGCCTGGTACTGGCGCACCAGGCTGGCATGGGTCTGGGTCAGGATGGCCTCGAAGTCGGCCACCGTCAGCGACTGCAGCTCGACCCGGATCGGCAACCGGCCCTGCAGCTCGGGCAGCAGGTCGCTCGGCTTGCTGAGGTGGAAGGCCCCGCTGGCGATGAACAGGATATGGTCGGTCTTGATCGCGCCGTACTTGGTCGAGACCGTCGTGCCCTCGACCAGCGGCAGCAGGTCGCGCTGCACGCCCTGGCGCGAGACCTCGCCGGTGTTCTGGCCGTCGCTGCGGCTGGTGACCTTGTCGATCTCGTCGATGAAGACGATGCCGTTCTGCTCGGCGTTGTGCAGCGCCTGCTGCTTGACCTCGTCCTCGTTGAGCAGCTTGGCGGCTTCCTCGTCGATCAGCAGCCTCCTCGCCTCATCGATCTTGAGCTTGCGCGCTTTCTTCTTGCCGGCACCGAACTGACTGAAGATGCCGCGCATCTGCTCGGCCATCTCCTCCATGCCGGCCGGGGTCATGACCTCGAGCTGCGGCGCGGTGGCTGCCAGGTCGAGCTCGATCTCCTTGTCGTCGAGCTCGCCCTGGCGCAGCTTCTTGCGGAACACCTGGCGCGCGGCGCTGTCGGCCGGCTTCTCCTCGGCATTGAAGCCGAAGCCCTCGCCACGCGGCGGCGGGATCAGCGCGTCGAGAATGCGCTCCTCGGCCGCGTCCTCGGCGCGCACGCGCACCTTGGCCATCTCGGTCTCGCGCTGCTGCTTGACCGCGATGTCGGCCAGATCCCGGATGATCGAATCGACATCCTTGCCGACATAGCCGACCTCGGTGAACTTGGTCGCCTCGACCTTGATGAAGGGTGCGTTGGCCAGCTTGGCCAGGCGGCGCGCGATCTCGGTCTTGCCGACGCCGGTCGGGCCGATCATCAGGATGTTCTTGGGCGTGATCTCCGGGCGCAGCTTGGGCTCGACCTGCTGGCGGCGCCAGCGGTTGCGCAGCGCGATCGCGACCGCGCGCTTGGCCGCCTGCTGGCCGATGATGTGGGTGTCGAGCTCGGAGACGATCTCCTGGGGGGTCATGGCGGACGACATGGTTACAGGACCTCGACCGTGTGGTTCATGTTGGTGTAGATGCAGAGCTCGCCCGCGATCGCGAGCGACTTGCGCACGATGGCTTCGGCATCGAGCTCGGTGTGGTCGAGCAGCGCCTTGGCCGCGGACTGGGCATAGGCACCGCCCGAGCCGATCGCGACGATGCCATGCTCGGGTTCGAGCACATCGCCATTGCCGGTGATGATCAGGCTGGCGCTCTTGTCGGCCACGGCCAGCATGGCCTCGAGCCGGCGCAGCACGCGGTCGGTGCGCCAGTCCTTGGTCAGTTCGATCGCGGCGCGCACCAGATGGCCCTGGTGCTTCTCGAGCTTGGCCTCGAAGCGCTCGAACAGGGTGAAGGCGTCGGCGGTCGCGCCAGCGAAACCGGCCAGCACCTGGTCGCGGTAGAGCTTGCGCACCTTGCGCGCCGTGCCCTTGACGACGATATGGCCGAGCGTGACCTGGCCGTCACCGCCAATCGCGACCTGGACGCCCTGCGGCGTCTGGCGCCGCACGCAGACGATGGTCGTGCCGTAGAAGATCGAGGAGTCTTTGTGTTCCATGCCCGTTATTCTCGCAGGCCTGCGCGCTGGTTGCGACGCAGGCTAGCGATCCCGGAACGGGCCTGGGAACATCAGTCCCCGAACATCTTCTGCTTGAGCTCGCGGCGCTGCTGGGCCTCGAGCGACAGATTGGCGGTCGGACGCGCCAGCAGACGGCCGACGCCGATCGGCTCGCCGGTTTCGGCACAGTAGCCGTAGTCGCCGGAATCGATGCTGACGATCGACTGCTCGATCTTCTTGAGCAGCTTGCGCTCGCGGTCGCGGGTGCGCAGCTCCAGCGCATGCTCTTCCTCGATCGTGGCGCGGTCGGCCGGATCGGGCACGACCGAGGTGTCCTCGCGCAGGTGCTCGGTGGTCTCGCCAGCGTTGGCCAGGATGCCGGCCTTGATGGACTGCAGCTTGCGGCGGAAATAAGCCAGCTGCACCTCGTTCATGTACTCGCTCTCGGGCATGGCGAGAATGTCGGCGTCGGTCAGCTGCTCCAATGGCTTGGTCTTCCAGTTGTCTGCCAACTGGGGATCCTGGGTGGCGGTCTTGGGTGCGGTGGTAGACATGATGGCTTCGATGGAGTGGGAATGGGGAACGGCAACTGCAATAGCCATGCCGGCCTGCACGATGGAGCAGGAAGGCGAGCTGTCGAGGTTCAAAACCGTTCTCCTTGATGCCCCCGGGGGGGCGGTCCTGGTGTTGGATCGGACAAGGCGTCTGCGACGCCGCCGGCCCTCACTCTTATCTTTCTGACTTGATAAACGCCTGACGCGCACTACGGCCCGCGGCGGCGGCATTGTAACGGTGCCGCAAGACGCATCAGGCCAGGCACTGCTCCAACCCCTGCAGCAGGATGTCGCGCGGCAGGTCAATGCCGATGAACACCATCTTGCTCTGGCGCAGTTCGTCCGGCCCCCACTCGGGGCCGAGGTCGCTGCCCATCAGCTGGTGCACGCCCTGGAAGATCACCTTGCGCTCGGTGCCAGTCATGTGGAGCACGCCCTTGTAGCGCAGCAGCTTGGGCCCGTAGACCTGCACGATCGCGCCGAGGAAATCCTCGAGCTTGGCCGGATCGAGCGGACGCGTTTCGCGGTAGACGAAGCTCTTGACATCGTCGTCATGGCGATGATGGTGGCCATGACCGGGATGGTTGCAGGCCTCGCCAGGCGCATGGTCATGACCCTCATGACCATGATCGTGATCGTGATCGTGATCGTGATCGTGTCCATGCTCATGCTCGCAATGGCCATGCTCGTGGTCGCAGTGGCCGTGATCGTCGGGCTTGAGGAAGTCCGGGTCGAGGTCGAGCTTGGCGTTCAGGTTGAAGCCGCGCAGATCCAGCACCTGGCTCAGCGCGACCTGGCCGAAATGCACGGTCTGGATCGGCGCGCGCGGGTTCATGTGCCGAATCCGGTGCTTGAGCTCGGCCAGCTCCGACTCCGACACCAGGTCGGACTTGCTGATGAAGATCTGGTCGGCAAAGCCGAGCTGGCGTCGCGCCTCCTGGCGGTCATCGAGCTGCTGCTGGGCATGCTTGGCATCGACCAGCGTGAGGATCGAGTCGAGCAGGTAGCTCTCGGCGATCTCCTCGTCCATGAAGAAGGTCTGCGCCACCGGGCCCGGATCGGCCAGGCCGGTGGTCTCGATCACGATGCGCTCGAAGTCGAGCAGGCCCTTGCGCTTCTTGGCGGCCAGCAGCTGCAGCGTGCTGCGCAGGTCCTCGCGGATGGTGCAGCAGACGCAGCCGTTGCTCATCTGGATGATCTGCTCTTCGGTGTCGGAGACCAGGATGTCGGTGTCGATGTTTTCCTCACCGAACTCGTTCTCGATCACGGCAATCTTCTGACCATGTGCCTCGGTCAGCACGCGCTTGAGCAGGGTGGTCTTGCCGGATCCGAGGAATCCGGTCAGGATGGTGACGGGTATCAGGGCCATGGGGGTTCTCGCGGTCAGCAGGTCACGGCGGCACAGGCCGCCAGCGGTCAAATTGCAATCGGCCAGTGTAGTGCAGCTGGCGAAAGTTAGGTAACGGCAAGGGCAGGCCCGGACACCGGGCCGTACCACCACCGCAGCGGGCTCAGCCCGGTCGGCGCATCAGCACCAGGCCCTTGAGGTACTCGCCTTCCGGGAAGGCCAGCGCGGTCGGGTGATCGGCCGCCCCGCCCTGGCGCTGCAGGATCACGGCATCGACGCCGGCATCGAGCGCGGCGCCGGCAACGATCTTCTGGAACAGCTCGACCCCGATGCCGCCCGAGCAGGAATAGGTGAACAGCACCCCGCCCGGATTCAGCAGCTTGAAGGCCAGCCGGTTGATGTCCTTGTAGGCGCGCGCGGCGCGCTCGGCATGCGCCACCGTCGGCGCGAGCTTGGGCGGATCGAGCACGATCGCATCGAAGGTCCGGCCCTCGGCCAGGAAGCGGCGCAGGCTGGCGTTGACATCGGCGTCGAGGAAGGTCGCGCGCGCCAGGTCATGGCCGTTGAGCTCGACGTTGGCGCGGGCGCGCTCGAGCGCCGGCCCTGAGGAATCGATCGAGGTCACATGCGCGGCGCCACCGGCCAGCGCCGCGACCGAGAAGCCGCCGGTGTAGCTGAAGCAGTTGAGCACCTGCTGGAAACCGAAGCGGCGCGCGTAGTCGGCCATGTCGCGCCGGCTGTCGCGCTGGTCCAGGTAGTAGCCGGTCTTGTGACCGAGCTCGACATCGAGCCCGAGCTGCCAACCGTTCTCGTGGATCACGCAGGCGGTCTCGCCCGCACCGCGCAGCCAGCCCTTGAGCTCGGGCAGGCCTTCGAGCGCGCGGGCGCTGGCGTCGCTGCGCTCGTAGAGCCGGCTCAGGCCGGTCAGCTCGAGCAGAGCGTCGGCCAACACATCCTTCCAGCGCTCGGTGCCGCAGCTGGTGAACTGCGCGACCAGGAGGTCGCCGTAGCGGTCGACCACCAGGCCCGGCAGACCGTCGGACTCGCCATGCACCAGGCGCAGGCCGTCGCTCGCGATCCGCAGCGGCGCCCGCAGCGCGAGCGCCTGGCGCAGCCGCTGCTTGAAGAAAGCCGCGTCGATGCGCTGGCCTTCATCGAAGCTCCAGACCCGCACGCGGATGCGCGACTGCGGCGAATAGGCGCCCCAGGCCAGGAAGACACCTTCGGCGCTCTCGACCCGCACGGTCTCGCCGGCGTCGGCACCGCCCTTGGCAATCGCGCCGTCGAACACCCAGGGGTGACGGCGCTGCAGGGACTTTTCCTTGGCCGGTTTGAGTCTGATGGTTTTCATGGGGCGCTATTGTCGGGCAACAGTCGCGACAGCGCGGCGCCCGCCAGCTCGCCGAGGTGGCGCAGGAAATCGGTTTCCATCGACGGCAAGAAGCGCTGCGGATCGTCCGAGGCCAGCACCAGCAGACCAAACAGCGGCGCCTCGGCACAGGCGCGCAGCGGCAGCAGCGCGACCGACTGCGCGGACTCGGGCTGTTCGAGCCAGGCGACCGGCCCCTGGCCCGCCTGAGGCCCGCAATAGAGCCGGTCCAGGGCGGCCGCGCCGCAGCTGGAACGCGGGGCGACCACCAGCGCCAGATCCGCAAACTCGGGCGCCAGACCCCAGAGCCTCAGAGCGACCTGGGGCAACTGGAAGCGCCGCTTGAGCTCGGACAAGAGCAAGCCGGGCAGGTCGCGCTCCGAGCGCGAGCGCAGCAGCACCTGAAGCAAGCCAAGCAGCTTGTCCGCGATCACGACATTGTCTCGGCCCAGGCGCAGCATGGCCGCCAGCCTGAGCTCGAGATCGTGGATCTTATGCCGCAGCAGCTCGACCTGGCGCTCCTGCAGGCTGATCGCGCGACCGCTGTGCGGACTGCCCAGCTGCACGCTCGCGAGCAGCCCGGCATAACGCTCGAAGAAACCCGGCGTGTTCACGAGGAAATGGGCGATATCGTCCTCGGTGATGGGCTGGAGCTGGGCGCGACTGTCCATCGCGGACTCAGGCCAGGTCGGGAACTTCGATCTCGCCCTCGAAGACAGTGACGGCGGGCCCGGTCATCAGCACAGGCGCGCTGAGGTCGGCGGCCCCAGCCCAGGCAATCGTGAGCCGACCACCGCGGGCCTGCACATCGACCTGCTGGTCGAGCAGGCCGAGCCGGATGCCGGCGACCACCGCCGCGCAGGCCCCGGTGCCGCAGGCCAGGGTCTCGCCGGCACCGCGCTCGTAGACGCGCAGCTTGACGTTGGCGCGATCGATGATCTGCAGGAAGCCGGCATTGACGCGCTTGGGGAAGGCCGGGTGCCGCTCGATCAGCGGCCCCCAGTCGGCCACCGGCGCAGTCTCGACATCGTCGACCAGCAGCACCGCATGCGGGTTGCCCATCGAGACGACCGAGACCGGAACGATGACCGGCGCGCCGGACAGGGTCAGCATCAAGGGCCAGGTCTGCCAGCCGCCGCTGGCCTGGGGCTGCAGTCCGGCCGGATCAAAGGGCACGCGCGCCAAGTCGAACACCGGCGCGCCCATGTCGACCGTCACGCGACCATCGGCGTTGAGGCGCAACTCGATCGAACCGCCATGCACCTTGACACGCACCGTCGACTTGCTCGTCAGGCCACGCTCGTGCACATAGCGCACGAAGCAGCGCGCGCCATTGCCACAGTTCTCGACCTCGCCACCATCGGCATTGTGAATCAGGTACTCGAAGTCGAGCTCGGACCAGGGCGCTGGGCGCACCGTCAGGATCTGGTCGGCACCGACACCGAAATGTCGGTCGGCCAGAAAACGGTATTGGGCTGTGCTGAGGCCGAAGCGAGCGCGCGTCTCATCGAGGACGACGAAGTCATTGCCCGCGCCCTGCATCTTGGTGAATGGAATCCGCATGGCCGCATTATCAGGCCGGCGCCGGCCCTTGCGGCCGGAGCTTTAGCGTGCGCCTTCGCCGACGAAGATTTCGACGCGACGGTTGCGCGCCCTGCCCTCTGCGGTCGCGTTGCTTGCGATCGGCTCGCGCTCGCCGCGGCCGTCGATGCTGATCACGCTGGGCGAGATGCCACGCGAGCTCAGGTAGTTGCGCACGCTGGCGGCACGGTTGTACGACAGCGGGTCGTTGACCGCGTCGCTGCCGACATTGTCGGTGTGGCCGATGATGCTGACGCGCGCATTCGGGTTGTTCTGCAGGCCTCGGGCGAAGTCGTCCAGGATCTGGCGGAAGTTGGACTTGATGTCGGCCCGGCCGCTGTCGAAGGAGATGTCGCTCGGAATGTTGAGCTTGAGCTGGTTGTCGGCAGTCTGCGTGACCTCGACGCCGGTACCGCGCGTGCTGGCTTCCATCTCGCGTTTTTGCTGTTCCATGCGCGAGGACCAGGCATAACCGCCCAGTGCGCCAGCCGCAGCACCGACCGCAGCACCGCGCACGGCGCCCTTGGTGCCGCTGCCGGTGAGGGCGCCCAGCACTGCACCGGCGGCGGCACCGTAAGCGGCGCCCTTGCCGGTACCGCTCTTCTGGTCTTCGCTCATGTTGGCGCAACCGGACAGGACGACTGCACCGGCAAGCGTGGCGATCAGGATGTTTCTCTTCATTTGTTTCCCCTTGAATCAGATTTGTCACTGGCCTGAAAAGTGTAGATCCAAAACCCGTGACTGAACAGCATCTATCCGATCAGAAAACCAGAGGGCCTTACCATAGGGCCATCCGGGCTGCACGACATCCGGCCTCAGACTGGCCCGGGCCCAGTCCGGCAGGACCGCCACAATCCCCCTCCACATGCCACGCCCGACCCAACTCCTGCATCCCCCGCATACCCCGGCGCCGACGCGAGCGGCTGCCACCCTGCTGCTGCTGCGTGACGGCGCCGAAGGGCTCGAAGTGCTGCTGACCAGGCGCTCGGCACAGGCCCGTTTCGCGCCGGGGGCCTATGTCTTTCCGGGCGGCGGAATCGATGAAGCCGATGCGCAGTCACATGGGCTGGCCAGCAGGCGACCGCAGCAGGACGACGCGCAGCTGACGCACGCGATCGCAGCAATACGCGAGAGCTTCGAGGAACTCGGCCTGCTGCTGGCCTGCCATGCCGACGGCCGCTGGGTCGGGCAGCAGGACATCGACTCGTTCGACCGCCAAGGTGATTTCGCCGCGCAATGCGCCGCGCGCGGCCTGACGCTGGCGGCGGACCGGGTCTACTGGCTCGCGCACTGGATCACCGACCGCGACCTGCCGATCCGCTTTGACGTGCCCTTCATGGTCGCGCGCATGCCCGCAGACCAGCAGCCGGTGGCCGACGAGAGCGAGCAGTTCGAGCCGGTCTGGCTAAGGCCGCAGGATGCACTGGCGCGCCACGCAGCCGGCGAACTGCACCTGATCCACCCGACGATACGCACGCTCGAATGGCTACGCTCGCACGCCAGCGTGGACGCCGTGCTGGCGCTCAGCGCCACGACCGAGCAGCCGCTCTGGACCAGTTGCCCGCGCGGCGGCTGGCTCGGCGGGCGCAAGGTCTCGGTGATGGAGCACGAGCCAGCCTATGGCGAACTCGAACTGTGCTGCCCTGATGGCCAGTTGCTGCACCGCCTGGACTGGCAGAGCGAGCAAACGGTCGGGCTGCTCAGGAACGTCCAGCGCCTGACCGCCGCCAACCCCGGCTTCATGACCGGCCCCGGCACCAACAGCTATCTGGTCGGCGACCCGGCCACCGGCCATGTCGCGATCGACCCGGGCCCTGACGAACCTGGACATGTCGAACGGCTCTGGCGCGCGGCCGGCGGCGACATCCGCGCCATTGTCTGTACCCACTCGCACCCCGACCATTCGCCTGGGGCGGCGCGGCTGCAGGCGCAAGTCGTGCAAACCGGCCGCCCCAAGCCACCCATCCTGGGCTTGAGCAGCGGGCCGGATTCGCGCCATGACAGCCGTTTCACGCCCGAGCGCGAGCTGGCCGATGGCGAACGGCTGTTGCTGTGCGGTCCTGCGGGCGAGGCCAGGCATACGCTGCGCGTGCTGCACACGCCGGGCCATGCCGCCAACCACCTCTGCCTGCTGCTGGAGGAAGACGGCCTGCTGTTCAGCGGCGACCATGTGCTCAATGGCAGCACGACCGTGGTCGCGCCGCCCGACGGCAACATGAACGACTACCTGGATTCGCTCGACCGGCTGCTGGCGGCCTGCGCCGAATGGCGGGTCAGCTTCATCCTGCCAGCGCATGGCCATGTGCTGGGCGCTGCGGCGCAGGCCATCGAACGCCTGAAGGCACACCGGCTGGCACGCGAAGCCAAGGTCGCGGCCGCGATGCGTGCGCTGCCCGAGGGCACGCCCGACGATTGGGTCCGGCTGGCCTACGACGACGCGCCCGAGCGGCTCTGGCCGGTGGCCAAGCTGTCGCTGCTGGCGCATGTACAAAGAATCGAAAGTTTGGGAGGCTTCAATGTCTGAACCGCATCAAAAATCCGAAGGCGAACGCCTGGCCAAGCGCGTCGCCGCGCTGCAAGCCTGTTCGCGCGCCGAGGCCGAGCGGCTGATTGAAAGCGGCCGTGTGCGCGTGGACGGCGCGGTGCAACAGGCCGTGCCCACCCGCGTGCGCCCCGAGCAGGCGGTCACCATCGACGGCTCGCAACCCGCCAAGGGTGTGGCCCCTGCCACAGTGGTCATGCACAAACCGGCAGGCGTGACCATGGAAGCGCTGCTGAAGCTGATCGTCGAAAGCAATCACCTGCCCAACGACCGCTCGGGGCTGACGCTGCTGGCCCGCCACACAAAGGGTTTGGAGTGCGTCACCCCGCTGGAGCCCGCCGCCAGCGGCTTGGTGGTGTGGACACAGGTGCCCGGCATTGCCCGCAAGCTGGTGGAAGAAGGCAGCAAGATCGAGCACGAGGTGATGGTGGACGTGGAAGGCCCCGTGTCAGCCGCGCAACTGGCCGAGTTGAACCGCTCGCTCGTGGTGGACGGCCGGGCCATGATGCCCGCTCGCGTCAGCATCAGCCAGACCCAGCCTGACGTCACCCGCCTGCGCGTGGCCATCAAGGGCACGCATCCGGGCCTGATCGCCTACCTGTGTGAACAGGTGCAGTTGCATATCACCGCCATCAAGCGCCAGCGCATCGGTCGTGTGGCGTTGGCGCAACTACCGCTGGGCCAGTGGCGCTTTCTGGGCCAGCACGAGCGGTTTTGAGGTCGGCCCATTCGGCCACCCCGGCGCAGCCGCAGGATTACGGGTTAACCCGTACTTGAAAAACACCGCTTCACACCCATGTCCTGAACTTCTGGTTCAATACGTCC
>ERZ1034363.1098-NODE-1098-length-16228-cov-2.730481_pt1 | contig 16228 bp, 14 predicted proteins | sample MGYA00520616_ERZ1034363 | MGnify/ENA primary metagenome ERZ1034363 (study PRJEB33736, sample SAMEA104284506) | Azolla filiculoides | biome: Urban; feature: Water surface; material: Ditch water | place: Netherlands | collected 2015-10-28 | depth 0-0.1 m ...
TGCGTAAAAAATCAGTGCGTCAAAAACTCAATGCGATGCGTTTAGAGTTCAAAGATAAAAACGTTCTGATTGTTGATGACTCGATTGTGCGTGGCACCACCTCTTATGAGATTGTGCAAATGGCTCGTGATGCCGGTGCTAAGAAAGTGATCTTCGCCTCAGCTGCGCCGCCAGTTCGTTTTCCAAACGTGTATGGCATTGATATGCCAACGCGCAGTGAGTTAGTGGCTTATGGCCGTACTCATGAAGAAATCACCAAGCTCATTGGTGCTGATGAATTGATTTATCAAGACGTTGAAGATTTGAAAAAAGCAGTGAGAGATATCAATCCTGCGATCGAAAACTTTGACTCATCTTGCTTTGATGGTAAGTACGTCACCGGTGATATCACGGAGTCTTATTTAGATGCTCTAGAGGCTTCTCGTAATACGCCTAAAGCTTTAGCGGACCGTCAGCAGGGTGATAGTACGGACTTGGCTAGATCACAATTACATTTACATTTAGCTTCTCAAGAGTAGTATTCAGTTATGAGCAATAAAAAAAGAGCACCGATCGATATTAAAAATCTTCACACTGAGACCTTAGGTGTGCGGGCGGGTGTTCGCCGTACAGAATTCAACGAACATTCTGAAGCGATGTTCTTAACTTCTAGTTTCTGCTTTGATAGTGCGGCAGATGCTGCGCATGGCTTTGCCAATGCGGAAAAAGGATTTATTTATTCACGTTTTACCAATCCAACAGTGGCAATGTTCCAAGATCGCTTGGCTGCCTTAGAGGGTGGTGAATCATGTATTGCTACTTCATCTGGCATGTCAGCCATCATGACAGTGGCTATGGCTCATTTGCAAGCTGGGGATCATCTGATTTGCTCTCGCTCAGTATTCGGTGCAACGATTCAGTTGTTCACTAATATCTTGGGTCGATTTGGCATTGAAACGACTTATGTTGATATGTCTGATTTGAATGCTTGGCAAGCTGCTGTGAAGCCGAATACCAAGCTTTTTTATCTAGAGACGCCATCGAATCCACTAACTGAAGTGGCTGATATTGCTGCTATTGCAAAAATTGCAAAAGCAGCTAAAGCTCTTTATGTGGTGGATAACTGCTTCTGCACGCCTGCACTTCAAAAACCATTGGCGCTAGGTGCTGATGTGGTGATTCATTCGGCTACCAAGTATTTAGATGGTCAAGGTCGTGTATTAGGTGGCGCTATTGTCGGCACTGAAGAATTTATTTTAGGTAAAGTATTCCCGTACGTCAGAACCACAGGCCCGACTCTATCGGCATTCAATGCATGGGTCATTCTGAAGGGTCTAGAGACCTTAAGTTTGCGTCTTGAAAAGCAAAGCCAAGCTGCTCTTGAGTTGGCTGAGTGGCTAGAGCAACAGCCAGCGGTGGAGCGTGTCTATCACCCAGGTTTAAAGTCTCATCCTCAATATGAATTAGCTCGTACTCAACAAAAAATGGGCGGTCCGATTTTGTCTTTCAAATTGAAGGGCGGTCAAGAAGCTGCTTGGAAAGTGATTGACGGTACTAAGCTCTTATCGATTACTGCTAATTTGGGTGACACTCGTACAACCATTACGCATCCTGCAACAACCACTCACGTTAGAGTAAGTCCAGAGGCAAGAGCTGCTGCTGGTATAACGGATAGTTTGGTGCGTATTGCGGTGGGTCTTGAAAATATCGACGATATTAAGAACGACTTACTGCCAGGTTTAACCGCCTAAATACAAGTGCATCTTCTGCAGAGTCACGATTAAAAGGAAGCTTAAAAAGCTTCCTTTTCTGCTTCTAAATAGGCCAGGCTGGTGTACTTGCCAATATTGCCTTCAAAGCCTTTAGTATTTTTAGCGTACTTAATGACTCTTGGATCTTTTAAGACCAGCGCTTTTGCTGCGCTGGGGTCAATGCCATCTTGAACCGCTTTGACGCAGGTTTCGTAAATACCAGCCATGAACTCACCATACTCTTTTAGAAGTGTTTTCTTGGCTTCGCCGTGACCTGGTATCCATAGCTGTTCGCCAGCGGCTTGAGTTAATTCTTTATAAGTTTTGAAGGTGCCTACATAAGAGCCATCATCAATATTGGCGATACGTCCATCCATCGCAATATCTCCGACGTAAGTCACGCGATCTTGCATCACTTCTAGGCAAATATCTCCTGGTGTGTGACAGATGCCATAGTGATGTACTTTAATTTTGATATCACCATAATCAAATACATCACCATGTTTAACCAAGTGGGTTGGAGGAACAACTTTGGTTCCTGCTGTGGCTTGATTGGTCCAGCGCTCCATCAGGTTGCGCCAGGTATTGCCTTCAATGCCTTTAATTTGCTCGGCGCTATAAGGATGAGCGTAGATAGGTATTTGTGGGCCATATGCTTCAACGAAAGCTTGGTTGCCTAAGAAATGATCGCCATGATAGTGAGAGTTGAAGATAGCAATCACTGGAAGTGAACTGACTTTCTTGATCATGCGAATCGCCATCTCACCAATTTGCAATGAGGCGCCAGTATCTAAAATAACAATACCTTTTTGTGTGATGACAAAAGTAATGTTGGCCATCATGCCTTGATTTTCTGCTGTCGGAAAACCATCAGGAGAGTAGATCATCCAAACATGTTTGCTAAGTTGTTTTGCAGGATGATCTTTGACTTTCGGACCTTTAATAAAATCTTCTGCCGCTTTCGCAAATTCCATCATTTGTGGAAGCGTGAGTAAGCCAATAGCTCCCAGTGAAATTTTTAAAAGATGTCGACGTTGATTCATAAATAAGCCTTATGTTTTTTTGTGCTGTATTTGCATCATATGCTCAGATCAAATACATCAATCATTCACATTGTGTCTGCGACAACTTGAAGAATCAATTAGTGACAATTTATAAGCGTAGCTAATAACCTGGAAATCAGTTAGATAAAGCTTCTAAGTGTGTTTCATTTTTTGCTAGTACTTTCCCTAAATTTTGAAATTTAATCAAACTTTTTGCTATTTGCTTATTTCAAAACAATCTATAAAGATGAATAATGTCACCTTAGCTAAAAATATATTTAGCACCTTAAAAAAATACATTTAGAGCAATATTGGGAGTCCTTGTGACAGTAGAGAAAAAATCTAGAGTATTCGGACGATTACGTCGTGCGCCAGAAAACTTTGTTTCTGAGCAATTTGCATCGGATGTTTACGAGCATGGCATGGATGAAACTCGTCGTGGTTTCTTACGTAAAAGTTTTGTAACTGCGCTTGGCGCAGCAACAGCAGGTGGAGCAGTTAGCTCTGCTCTTGCTGCTGATGGTGAAAAAGTGATTTTGGAAAAGCAGCAATGGCAAACGACCTTGGGTCAGCCAGTAGCAGCTAGACCATATGGCGCTCCATCACAGTGGGAAGCAGCACTGCAACGTCGTGAGTCACCAGGCTTGACGCGTGTTTCAGCTGCCTCTGTGGCGTTCGCCCCTTTACAAGGCTTCTTCGGCATCATCACCCCGAACGGTTTGCACTTTGAGCGTCACCACCAAGGTTGGTATGACATCGATCCTGCACAGCACCGCTTGATGGTGAATGGTTTAGTGAAGCAAGAAAAAGTATTCACGATGGACGACCTCATGCGTTTGCCATCTGTTTCACGTATTCACTTTATTGAGTGCGGTGCTAATACCGGCTTAGAGTGGGGTAACGTTGCTGTACCTAGCGTTCAATATACCCATGGCATGTTGTCTTGCTGCGAATTCACAGGTGTACCTCTTTCTACATTGTTAGATATGTGTGGTGCCGATCTGAAGAAGGGCAAGTACATTTTGGCTGAAGGTGGCGATGGTTCAGGCATGACAAGAACGATCCCTCTAGATGCTGCCCTTAAAGATACATTGGTTTGTTGGGCGATGAATGGTGAAATGTTGCGCCCAGAGAATGGCTATCCATTGCGTCTAGTTGTTCCTGGCGTTCAAGGTGTGAGCTGGGTGAAGTGGTTACGCCGTATTGAAGTAGGTGATATGCCTTACGCTTCAAAAGACGAAGCAGTTCACTATATTGACTTGTTACCAAGTGGCTTACATCGTCAATACACCACGATTCAAGAATGTAAATCTGTGATCACAACACCTTCTGGTGGCCAACAGTTGTTAGACAAGGGTTTCTACAACATTAGCGGTATGGCATGGTCTGGCCGCGGCAAGATTAAACATGTTGATATTTCTGTTGATGGCGGCAATAACTGGCGTCGTGCACGTTTAGAGACACCAGTGTTATCTAAAGCGATCACGCGTTTCAATATGGACTGGACTTGGGATGGCTCACCAGCTATTTTGATGTCACGTGCCACTGATGAAACTGGCTACGTTCAGCCAATGGTGAAGCAGTTAAGAGAAGTACGTGGCACACGTTCGATCTATCACAATAATTCAATCCAAGCTTGGAAGCTTGATGCGAACGGGGAGTTGAGTAATGTTCAAGTTGGCTAATCAATTAACAAAAGCACTTGTTGTTGCTGGGCTTTCCGCAACATTCGTGACAACAGCTTTTGCACAATCAAAATTTTCTGGCATTGGTCGTGAAGCGACAAAAGCTGAAGTAGCAGCATGGGATATTGATGTTCGTCCAGACTTTAAAGGTCTGCCAAAGGGATCTGGCAGCACATTGCGTGGTCAGGAAGTTTGGGAAAGTCGTTGTGCATCATGTCACGGTACATTTGGCGAATCTAATGAAGTGTTTACCCCAATTGTTGGCGGTACCACTAAGGAAGACGTTAAAACTGGTCGTGTAGCTTCATTAACGAGCGAAAAGCAACCGCAAAGAACTACCTTGATGAAGGTGGCAACAGTTTCAACTTTGTGGGACTACATCTATCGTGCGATGCCATGGAATGCTCCAAGAACATTGAGTGTTGATGACACTTACGCTGTATTGGGTTATATCCTTAGCATGGCTGAAATTGTTCCTGATGAATTTACACTAAGTGACAAAAATATCGCTGATGTGCAAAAGTTAATGCCTAACCGCAATGGTATGACTCAGTCTCACGGTTTGTGGAATGAGGGTGGTAAGCCTGACGTTAAAGCTACTGCTTGTATGACTGATTGCTCTAAGCACGTCACGATTGGTTCATTCTTGCCAGACTATGCGCGTAATGCTCATGACAATTTGGCGCTTCAAAACAGACCTTATGGCCCTTACCGCGGTGTAGATACGACTAAACCACCTATGGCTAGATTGCCAGGCAAAATGACAACTGTAGCCATGGGTGCTGACTCAATCACACCAGCTGGCTTATTTAAAAAGCACAATTGCTCAACTTGTCATGCCCCGGCTAGCAGAGCGATTGGCCCAGCGATCTCAGAAGTGGCAGCTAAGTACAAAGGCCAGGCTGATGCGATGAAGAAATTACACCAAAAAGTGAAGGTGGGTGGTGCTGGTGTTTGGGGTTCAATCCCAATGCCGCCGCATGCCCATGTACCAGAGGGTGATATTGATGTACTCGTTAAATGGATGCTCACCGGTCAATAAAGTATTAAGATGGTGAAGTTGACAATTTATATTGATTTTTTGATATTTAGTTTTTTTAGAAGGAGTTCGTATGAACCTAAAGCGTCGTGAAGCATTGCGATTAACAGCTGTTATCGGTTTGATGGCAGCAACGGGTCTTATCTCTCACGCAGAAGCTGCTGAGTGGAATAAGGCAGCATTTGACGGTAAGTCTTTGGATGATGTGTTGAAATCATTAGGTGGTTCATCAGCTAGCAAATCTACAGCTGTAACAATCAATGCTCCAGACATCGCTGAAAACGGTGCTGTTGTACCTGTTGGCGTAACAACAACTTTGCCAAAAACTCAGCAAATCGCTATTTTGGTTGAGAAGAACCCAAGCGCATTAGCTGCTCAGTTCTTGTTGACTGCTGATTCAGAGCCATTCGTAGCGTCACGCGTAAAAATGGGTCAAACATCTAACGTTCACGCTTTAGTTAAAGCTGACGGTAAATGGTATGTAACAACTAAAGAAGTTAAGGTGACTTTGGGTGGTTGCGGCGGCTAATTAGCCCGGCACACACGAGTATTTAACTTAATCTATTTGTACTGAAAGGAAATAACATGGCAGATCCAATGCGCGTACGCGCCCAAGAAAATGGCGGCGTAGTAGACGTTAAAGTTTTGATGAAACATGACATGGAAACAGGTCAGCGTAAAGATGCATCAGGTAAAACAATTCCTGCGCACCACATCAACACAATTACTGCAACTTGCAAAGGCAAGCAAGTATTTGAAGCTCAATTTGGTCCAGCGGTATCTAAAGACCCATTCCTTAACTTCAAGTTCAAGGGTGGTGCTAAGGGTGACACTGTGAGCATTACTTGGGTAGATAATAAAAACGACAAACGTACAGACGAAGCGAAAATTAGCTAATTTGTATGTGATTGAAAGCCCCGCTGATCTATAGTTAGTTAGCGGGGTTTTTTCTTAAGAGGAGCAAGTAATGAAGAAATTAATTAAAAGTACTTTATTAGTCTCTTTGAGTATGGCGGCAGGTTTTGCCTTCGCTCAAAGTGCAACTGATGATATTGCTAAGTACCGTGAAATGATTGCTGATGGTAATCCATCAGAATTGTATGAAGCGGCCGGTGAAGATATTTGGGCCAAGCCAATGGGTCCTAAGAATGTTTCATTGCAAAAGTGTGATCTAGGTAAAGGCCCAGGCGTTGTAAAAGGCGCTTCAGCGGAGTTACCTCGTTATTTTAAAGACACTAATAAAGTACAAGATTTAGAGTCTCGCATCATTACTTGTATGGAAAAGTTACAAGGCTATGACCCTAAAGAAATCATCAGCGCAGGCTTTGAAAAAGGTAAGCGTAAAGATGTAGAGGCGGTAGTTGCCTATGTGGTGACACACTCTAAGGGTATGAAAATTAAAGTGCCTAATAAGCATCCAAAAGAAAAAGAAATGTACGCCATGGGTGAAAAGGCTTTCTTCTTCCAAGGTGGCCCAATGGATTTCTCATGCGCATCATGTCACGGTGAAGATGGTAAGCGTATTCGTCTACAAGATTTACCAAACATCACTGAGCAAAAAGGTGCAGCTTTAGGTTTTGGCTACTGGCCTGCTTATCGCGTATCAAGCGGTAACTTCTGGACGATGCAACGTCGTTTGAATGACTGCTACCGTCAACAGCGCTTCCCAGAGCCAATTTATACATCTGACGTCACGATTGCTTTGTCTGTATATATGGGCGTTAAAGCAAATGGCGGTGTGATGAATACACCTGGATTGAAGCGCTAAGTCGCTGGAGATAAGACATGAAAAAAATACATTTATTAACATCAGCAGCTGTGGCAATGATTGCATCAACTTCATTGATGGCCCAAAGTGCATTTGAAAAAGCGCATAACGCCAGCTTTAAAGAAAATGGTATCGCCAAGTTGGATCGTCTTGAGCGCGATGACACACAAAAGTTTTGTTCTGAACCAGCAGCTCTAGCTGGCAAAGGTGATCCTAAGAAGCGTGAAGCGATTGAAAAAGCCAATATGGCAACAATCAAACAACCTTCTGACGGTAAATACCTAGGTGACTGGAAAGAGGGCGAGAAAATTGCTCAAAGTGGCCGTGGCGCTACTTGGACAGATAAAGCAGGTACACCTAATGGCGGTGGTTGCTATAACTGTCACCAAATCAACAAGAAAGAAATTTCTCACGGCAACATCGGACCATCTCTTTGGAATTACGGCAAAGTGCGCGGTAATACTGATGCGGTTGTTCAATACACTTGGGGAAAAATCTACAACGCTAAGGCTTACAACGCTTGTAGCAATATGCCACGTATGGGCCACTATAAGTTATTAACTGAACAGCAAATTCGCGATGTAATGGCACTTTTGTTAGATCCAGCATCTCCAGTTAATCAGTAATTGCAACACAGAAGAGGCCGCTATATCGACAAGATATTGCGGTCTTTTTATTTTTAAATAAGGTTTTTTATGTCAATGAATCGTAGAGAGTTTTTACAAGTTTTAGCCGTGGCATCTGCTGGCGGTATGGCCCTGACTTCAGATTACGCCAGTGCTCAAACAGCGGCTAACAAATTTTATGATTTGCCAAAGTTTGGTAATGTGCACTTTCTACATTTCACTGACTGTCACGCTCAGTTAAAACCTATTTATTTCCGTGAGCCGGATGTGAACTTGGGTTTTGGTGCTCAGTTAGGTAAAACACCACACTTGGTAGGTGAACATCTTTTAAAGGCGCACAACATTAAGCCAGGTTCTATTGAGGCTCATGCTTTTACTTACTTAGATTTTGAAAAAGCTGCAGCCACTTATGGCAAGGTTGGTGGCTTTGCGCACTTAGCAACACTTGTTAAGAAAATGAAAGCCAGCCGTCCAGGTTCACTATTGCTAGACGGTGGTGATACATGGCAAGGTTCCGGTACGTCTTTGTGGACCAATGGCCAAGACATGGTTGATGCTTGTTTGGCTTTGGGCGTTGACATCATGACGCCTCACTGGGAGATGACTCTTGGTGAAGATCGCGTTAAAGAAATTGTTGAAAAAGACTTCAAAGGAAAAATCTCTTTCTTAGCGCAAAATATTAAAACGAACGACTTTGGTGATCAGGTATTTGATCCTTATGTGATTCGTGAAATGAATGGCGTTAAGGTGGCTGTAATCGGTCAAGCCTTCCCATACACACCAATTGCTAACCCACGTTACATGGTGGCGAACTGGACCTTTGGTATCCAAGACGACAACATGCAAAAAATGGTGAATGAGGTTCGTGCTAAAGGTGCCAAAGTAGTTGTAGTGCTCTCTCACAATGGTATGGACGTTGACCTTAAGATGGCTAGTCGTGTGACTGGTATCGATGCCATCATGGGCGGTCATACTCACGATGGTGTGCCAACACCAGTAAAAGTTAAAAATGCATCAGGCGTCACTTTGGTTACCAATGCGGGCTCTAACGGTAAATACTTAGGCGTGCTTGACTTCAAGGTAGACGGCGGCAAAGTTTCTGATTTCCGCTATAAGTTGTTACCTGTTTTCTCAGAAATGATTCCAGCTGATCCAGCGATGAATAAGTTGATTGATCGAGTTCGTCAACCTTATGAAACTAAGTTGGGTGAGAAGTTGGCTGTGACTGAGGGCTTGCTCTATCGTCGCGGCAACTTTAACGGCAGCTTCGACCAATTAATTCTAGATGGCTTGATGGCTGTTAAGAATGCTGAAATCGCTTTCTCTCCTGGTTTCCGCTGGGGAACATCTTTGTTGCCAGGTCAAGCTATCACGATGGAGCATGTACTTGATCAGACTGCGATCACTTATCCATGGACTACTGTCACCATGATGAAGGGCGATATGATCAAAACTGTTTTAGAAGATATTGCCGATAACTTGTTTAACCCTGATCCTTATTATCAACAGGGTGGTGACATGGTGCGTGTGGGTGGTTTGCAGTACGACATCGATCCAATGGGTGAGGCCGGTAAGCGCATTACTAACATGATGTTGAACGGTAAGCTGATTGACCCTAATAAGACATACAAAGTGGCTGGTTGGGCTCCTGTTGCAGAAGAGGCCAAAGCTGTAGGTGGTGAGCCTATTTGGGATCTTGTGGCTAAGTACCTTAAAGACATCAAAACAGTTAAAGCCAAAGCATTAAATATGCCTAACATCAAGGGGGCAAAAGGCAACCCTGGTTTTGGGGCATAACTAATCGCTAAAAGGTCTTCAACATGAATTTCACAACAGACCTGACCGGAATTTATTTAGCACTTTCTGGTCTTGTTTTGTTGTGGGCCTTTCAAGGTAGACACTGGCGGGTTTTAATTAAGCCCTCTGTGATCAACTCTGTTTTAGGGGGTATTGTTGCTCTCGGAGTGGCGTGGAACATTAAAGCCACTTTGCCAGGAATGACCGCTGAAGCAATGGTGGGTCTTTCTTTTCAGTTTTTTGGCGCTTCTTTACTGGTTGCTATGTATGGTGTGCGACCGGCCATTGTTATGCTAGCTGGCGTTACGAGCATCATTGGTTTGATTTCTTCTTGGTCGCTGCTTGAGTCTCTTCGACAGTTCCTCGTTTTGGGGGCATTCCCTGCTTTAACTGCCTGTATAACCATGCGATTAATTAGTCGCTACTTACCTAAACATTTATTCATTTTTATCTTAGGCCATGGTTACGTTGCTGGAGTTATGAGCATCATCGTGCCATCTATTGTTCTGATGTTTTGGCATCAGGCTTTCTTCCCAAGCACATGGGGACTTTCAATGGACTTGGTGGACTGGTTTGTTACCTTGGTTATCTTATCTTTTACAGAGGGTTCCTTGTCCGGGATGCTCTTGGCAGTCTTTGTTATTTATCGACCACACTGGGTTCCTAGCTTTATCGATGCAGAGTACCTCAAAGGGCAATCAGGCAAATCTACAAAAATGCCATAAAATGGCGGATCTCAACGGTTTTAGCCTTTTATGCCAGATATGCCCGAAATTAACCTAACTTCTATTGCTAACAGTGTGCTTTGGGGCACATTTTTAGTCACCATCCTGCTGGGCATTGTTTTGCAAAAAACACGCTTTTGCACCATGGGTGCTATTACCGACATCATGATCATGGGTGAGTGGACTCGCATGCGCCAGTGGATGATGGCTATTGGCGTGGCGCTCATCGGCGTTGGCATCATGAGTTCAAGTGGCATCATCGATCCAGCTAAATCCATCTACACAAGTAGTCGCTTGACATGGTTATCAACCATCGTGGGCAGTGTGATGTTCGGCTTTGGCATGGTCTTAGCCTCTGGTTGCGGCAGTAAGACCTTGGTTCGAATGGGTTCGGGTAGCTTAAAAGCTGTAGTTGTTTTTATGGTTTTAGGCTTGTCTTCTTATATGACGCTCAAGGGTATCTTTGGCGTACTCAGAGTGAATACAACTGATACTGTTTTTGTGACCCTAAGCACCAATCAAGATTTACCAAGCATCTTTGCAGCTTCTTTAGGGATGACTAAAGCCAGCTTGCAGTTGATGCTTAGTTTGGTCATCGGTGGTGTATTGATTGCATTTGCACTAGCTAAAAAGAATTTTTGGACATTCAATAATTTATTAGCAGGCTTTGGTGTTGGTTCAGCGATCTTGGCTATCTGGTGGATCTCTGGCGTGATGGGTTATGTAGCAGAAGACCCAAATACACTAGAAGAAGTTTTTGTAGCGACCAATAGTGGCCGTATGGAAAGTCTGACCTACGTAGCTCCTTATGCCTACGTGATTGAATGGTTAACTTTCTATAGTGATGCGAGTAAAAAAATTACTTTAGGTATCGCCTCAGTAGGTGGTTTAGTGCTTGGCTCTACAGCTTATGCTTTATTCACAAAAACTTTCTATTGGGAAAGTTTCAGAGATGCTGAAGATACTGGCAATCACATTATTGGCGCTATCTTGATGGGTATTGGTGGCGTTACTGCTTTTGGTTGCACGATCGGTCAAGGTTTGACTGGTATGTCGACCTTAGCGATTAATTCATTTATTGCTTTTGCAGGTTATGTTGTTGGCGCTATGTTGGCCATGAAATATCTCACTTGGAGAATGTTGCCGCCACCATGCGAGCCTGTTGTTGCTGGCGGGAATTCAAACTATCACTCAAACACTGGAGGATGTGGCATGCCACTACAAATCGCTTGTCATACAGATCAATTTGGCACATTGGGTCAAATCACACCTGAAGATGTTGCACAAATTGCACGTCAAGGTTACAAATCAATTATCAATAACCGTCCAGACGGCGAGGGTGGTCCTGCCCAAGCTTTGAATGCTGAAATTGAGATGGCTGCTAAAGCCTTGGGTCTTCAATATGCCTACTTACCTGTAGTCAGCGGTCAGATTACGCTTGAGCAAGCTCAAGAAATGGCTCGCCTATTGGAAGAAATGCCAGGCCCTGTTCTAGCATTCTGTAGATCTGGTGCGCGATCAACTAACTTGTACATGCTAGCTCAGCAGGTTTAAGTTACCTTGGAAGTTTCATTCATAAGCCTATTGCTTGGAGTATTTGTTGGAATAGTTTTAGGCTTAACGGGGGCTGGTGGCGCTATTCTGTCAGTACCCTTGCTGGGATTCTTTTTACATCTCACCGTGATAGAGGCAGCCCCGATTGGTTTATTGGCTGTCTCTTTATCCGCAGGTTTGGGTGCTTATCTGGCATTCAGAGCTCGCATCTTGCGCTACAAAGCGGCTGCCTTGATGGCAACTCTAGGCGTCTTGCTTTCACCTCTCGGTATTTTTTTAGCTCACCAATTACCAAACTGGCCTTTGGTCCTTATTTTCTGTTTGGTGCTTTTATTGGTTTCAAGAAATATGTGGACTCAAGCTGCCAAGGATCTTAGCGGTACACCTGATGTATTGGGCCCACCATGTTTGCTTGATGAAACAGTGGGTAAGCTCACCTGGACTTTGCCATGCGCAAGATCATTGGCGGCATCGGGGGCATTAGCAGGTTTCTTTTCTGGTTTATTAGGGGTGGGTGGCGGCTTTATTGTTGTGCCTGCTTTAAAGAGATTCACAGATTTACCGATGAAATCAATTGTGGCCACCTCTTTGGGTGTTCTCACGATTGTGTCTTTGAGTGGCGTGATTTTTTCTAATCTTTATGGGGCGATGAATTGGCTGATTGCCATTCCTTTCGCGCTAGGCTCGATCGCAGGACTTTTAGTGGGTCGTCAGTTGGTAAAAAGACTTTCTGGACCCCGTGTTCAGCAAGCATTTGCGGTGCTCGCTTTATTGATTTCAATGGCGATGCTGATCAAGTTAATCAACTCTTTCCTACTGTCTTAGCATGCCCAACGGACAAGATTCATCTTCTGTTTGGTTGATGAAACGTAATTGTTCATTTACGCCCAAGCAAGTTGGCTTGTTTTATTTATCCATGTGTATTTTTTCAAGCCTGATTGCCGGGTACTTCTATTCCATTGGTGCGTGGATGGTTGTTCCATTTGCAGGGGTGGAGTTAACCGTTCTTGGGATTGCCTTGTTGGTTTATGCTCGCCATGCCACCGATTATGAAAAGATCAGTATTCATGATGGGGTGATGGATATCGAAGTGTTGGATGGTCGGCGTTTAATTCATAAACAGTGGCCGTTGCTCTGGTTAAGAATTAAAAACCCAGAGATACCGACAGGTTCCAGAAAAGATCCCCAAAAAAGCCTGGTCAAAATTGAATACGGCAATGATTTTATCTATTTGGGTTTGTACACATTTCCTGAGAAAAGACAAGAATTGGCCGATAAAATAAGGCGTGCAAGGGATTTGGCATTGAACTAAAATTCAAAAATGCGCAAAACCCCATTTTTATTAAGCACTTCCTTTGCATTGGCACTCAGCATACTGACTGCCTGCGGTAATGATGGCGAGAAGCAAGTGTTGCCTCGTCAAGTCAAAGTGGCAATTGTTGGTCAAGATTTCATCAATCCTAGCGCTTCAAAAGAGTCCTTAAAAAATCCTGAGGCATTGAGTTTTGATGCGAGCGGTAAGGTCATTGAGGTCTTAGTGAAGACTGGTACACCTGTTACTGCTGGCCAAGCTCTCGGTCGTTTGATGCCAGGCAGTATGTCTATGTCAGAATCTTCTGCTTTAACCAGTTATAAAGCAGCTCGCGCTGATATTCAGTCTGCAGAGGCTGACTTTAAACGTTATACCGATTTAAGAAATAAAAACTTTATTTCAGCATCTGAATTTGAAAAACGCATTGCTGCTGTTGAGGGTGCCAGAGCCAAGTTTGAGCAATCAATGGAGCAGTTGGGTTTTGTGACTCTGAGAGCACTTGAATCAGGTCTGATGACTCGTGTGAACTTTCAGGCAGGGCAGCAAGTAAGTGCTCAAGAGCTTGTTGCTGGTATGAAGGTGTCAGCTAAGGCAAACGCAAGGGTCAAGTCTACAGCTCAGGATGTTAATCAAAAAAACAAATTCTCTATTCCTAGTGAATCTATTCATGGTGATGGTGCATCTGTTTATCGCGTGAAGTTGGATCAAGATTCTCAAGAGATCGGTAGCTTGGAGTTGGTTAAAGTCACTGTTGCCTCTGTTGATGAATCTTATGCCGTCGTTACTGAAGGCCTCTCTAAAGGCGATCTTGTTGTGGCTGCTGGTTGGCATGCCCTTAACGCTGGTCAAAAGGTAAGAGTGGCCTTAGTTGCAAAGGCTCACTAATGAGTTCTCAAGACCCAGGTCGTTTTAATTTATCTCGTTGGGCTATTGATAACGCAGCGATCACGCGTTATTTGATGATTGCTTTAATGGTGCTAGGTATTGGTGCCTATTTCCAGTTGGGTCAAGATGAGGATCCGCCATTTACTTTTAGAGCGATGGTGGTGCGAACTTTCTGGCCAGGAGCAACAGCTGTTCAGGTGGCTGATCAAGTGACGAATAAGATTGAGAGAACTCTTCAAGAAGTTCCTAATATCGATAAGATTCGTAGCTTCTCGCACCCAGGCGAATCCATGATTATCTTTTTTGTCAAAGATAGTACGCCTTCAAAAGATATTCCTAATCTTTTTTACACTGTTCGCAAAAAAGTAGCCGATTCAAAATCCTATTTACCAATTGGTATTAATGGCCCTTACTTTGATGATGACTTTGGTGATACTTATGGTGTGATCTATGCCATGTCAGCTAAAGGTTATACCGCAGCAGAGGTAAGAGACTTCACCACATACGTCAGACAAAAACTGCTACAGGTTAAGGATGTTGGTAAGGTCAACATCTATGGCTTACAAGAAGAACAGGTCTATGTTGAGCTATCTAGAAAAAAGATGGCGCAATATTCATTAACGCCAGCTACTGTTGCGCAACAACTCAATCAACAAAACGCGATTGAAAATGGCGGTAACGTAGAAACAAAATCTTTCTCAATGCCTATTCGTGTAGGTGGGCCTTTTGAGAATGTGGCTGACATCAAAGCGATGCCATTGAGATCGCCATCTGGAGCATCTATTCGTTTAGGTGACATTGCAGAGGTGCGCAGAGCGGTGATTGATCCGGCTCAAAGCAAAGTGAGATTCCAGGGTGAAGAGTTGGTTGCCTTGGGTATTTCAATGGCACGAGGTGGCGACATTGTTCAATTAGGAAAAGAGTTAGACCGCGCAAGTAAGTTGGTTGAAAACGATTTGCCAGCTGGTGTGACCTTATCTTTAATTCAAGATCAGCCAAAGGTTGTTGCAAGCTCTGTTCGCGAATTCTTAATGACCTTGTTTGAAGCTTTAATTATTGTTTTGATTGTTAGTCTATTAGCCTTAGGCTTACATCGCGATCCTTGGCGCATTGACCCAAGACCTGGTTTGGTGGTGGCCATCAGTATTCCTTTGGTCATGTCAGTTACTTTTTTAGTGATGCATCTGTCAGGTGTGGGTTTACATAAGATCTCCTTAGGATCTTTGATTATTGCCTTAGGTTTATTGGTCGATGACGCCATCATTGTGGTTGAAATGATGGTGCGCAAATTGGAAGAAGGCTATGACCGTGTTAAAGCGGTCACAGCTGCTTATCAATTAACTGCCATGCCAATGTTGACGGGTACCTTGATAACAGCAGTTGGGTTTTTGCCTATTGGCATTGCCAAATCAGCGGTTGGTGAATATACCTTTGCTATCTTTGCTGTGACTGCAGCAGCCTTAATCATCTCTTGGTTTGTTTCAGTGTTGTTCGTGCCTTACCTGGGTTTCTTATTGCTGAAGAAGCCACAGCATGCAACTCCTGAGGGAGCTGAGCATGAGCATTTTGATACACCTTTTTATCAAAAATTTAAAACAATAGTTGCTTGGTGTATTGATCATCATCGCAAAGCTATTTTGGCTACTGTGGCCAGCTTTGTGATTGGTGTGATTGGCATGAGCCAAGTGCAACAACAATTCTTCCCTGATTCATCTCGCCCTGAAATTTTGGTCGATATCTTTTTAACTGAGGGGGCTAGTTTTGAAGCCACTGAACAAGCAGCTAAAAAGATTGAAGCAAAAATCCTAGAGCAAAAAGGTGTTCAATCGGTAACGGTTTGGATTGGTAATGGTGCGCCTCGCTTCTTCTTGCCACTAGACATTATTTTCCCTAGATCTAATGCTGCTCAAGCAGTCATCATTGCTGATCTAAAAGAACGTGACAGGCTCAATCGTGAATTGCCAAGGCTGCTAGAAGATGTCGCTCCTGAAGCAAGATTACGAGTCAAGTTATTACCGAACGGGCCACCTGTGACATACCCTGTTGAGTTCCGCGTCACCGGTG
>ERZ1034363.1104-NODE-1104-length-16187-cov-7.663191_pt1 | contig 16187 bp, 16 predicted proteins | sample MGYA00520616_ERZ1034363 | MGnify/ENA primary metagenome ERZ1034363 (study PRJEB33736, sample SAMEA104284506) | Azolla filiculoides | biome: Urban; feature: Water surface; material: Ditch water | place: Netherlands | collected 2015-10-28 | depth 0-0.1 m ...
AATGCTGTCGTTGCGGATGTTCGTGTTGCGGGCTTAGGTGAAGTGTCGCTCTGGTGCCGGAATGTATTAGGTGCTGCGCCAGCAGGGCGGGTAATGGCTTTTGAAGGCACGCTCACCGGGAGCGTTTATACCTCAGAAGACTTTAGTCACGATGTGACCATGAAAGACTGCCGGTTCCACGAATAAGGAGACCGGCAGCTTTTGAGCCTTAATTAGGCTTCTGCTTTCTTCAGGATGGCGTACAGCTCGTCCTTCAGGTGCAGTTTTTCTTTTTTGAGGATTTCGATTTCTTCCGGGGTGCCCGATTCGACGTGGGAAATCATGTTCTGAATCTTCTGATCCAGCTCATTGTGCTTGTCAAACAGGTTGGTGAAATGACGGTCAGTCGTTTTGAGGCGGGTGATCAGCTCACGGTATTCGGGAAACATGCTAACTCCGGTAGTAATGGACAGGGACGATTGTTCGCCCACGTGGCGATTTTACGCTGATGGGCGATATGCCGCCAGCCTATTGAGGCTGATTGCTGCGGATTTTGCCGTTAATCCGCTTAAAGAAGCTAAGTTTTTCCGGAAAGTGCTGGCTGAGCCAGGCGACCAGCGTGTATTTGATGAGTTTGCCGGCAAACAGTGCGACAAATGCCTCCAGAATCCGGTCATCGACAATGCCGAAGAAAATCAGTAACGGCATCTGGGGCAGTGGTGATGCACCGACTGCAAAGATTGCCCAGATACCGAAGTCATCGATCCACTTCGACGCTTCTGCCCAGGTTTCGGGGCTGATCAGATGCGGAAACAAATGATGAATCTCGTCATAGCCGAGCATATGAGAAACGCCAACAATAATGGCGCCAGCAATAGCACTCCCCAGTGAGCAGGCAATGCTTAAGGTCACCCAGCGGCGGCCGGCTAACAAGACCCCCATAATGACGACCGCAGTGACCGGAAACGCCGCACTGATGGTGCCGCAAAAAGAAATCAGTGCACAGAAACCCAGCAGATGGTTCCCACGATTGGCTCGCTCCATCCAACCCTGGAGTTTGCTTTCCAGCTTTTCGAGCCGTTTACCCATCAGTCAATACGACTCTTGCGCTGGATAAGCTCAATCTTGTAACCATCCGGGTCGTCTACAAAGGCAATGACTGTGTTGCCATGTTTCATCGGGCCTGCCTCTCGAACCACGTTGCCACCGGCGGCACGGATTTTGTCGCAGGCCGCGTAGGCATCTTCTACTTCCAGGGCAATATGACCATAGGCAGTACCAAGGTCATATTGATCGACGCCCCAGTTATAGGTCAGTTCGATGACCGCCTGTTCGGATTCCAAACCATAGCCGACAAAGGCCAGGGTGAACTTGCCGTCCGGGTAATCATTTTTGCGTAGCAGGGACATGCCCAGAATGCGCGTGTAAAAATCCAGCGACTTATCCAAGTCGCCCACGCGCAGCATGGTGTGCAGTAAACGCATCTTTAGGATTTCCGGTTACGCAAAGAGAATGAGCGCAAGAATGCCACCAAGAATGAGCCACTTGCCCGCGTAATACAGATTGCGGTTGCGGGACTTCAGACCCTTGGCCCAGACGCGGCCTTTGTAGACCACACCAAAAACTTTGTTGAGGACGCCCGTCTTGTCACCTTCCGCATTCGGGGAGGCGGCAGCACCAACGACATAGCGGCCGAACCAGCGATTAAAAGCCTGAAGCCACGATCCGGCCAGTGGACGTTCGACATCGCAGAAGAAAATCAGTCGGTCTTTGTCGGTTTCGTTTTCAGCGTAGTGGATGAAGGTTTCATCAAAGAACACGCTCTTGCCATCACGCCAGCTATAGCGCTCGCCATCCACATCGATAAAGCAGCGATCATCGTTGGGGGTGGATAGGCCGAGGTGATAACGGATCGAACCGGCGTACGGGTCGCGGTGCTTTACCAGGCGAGCGCCCGGTGGCAGGTGCGTAAACATGGCTGCCTTAACATTAGGCACTTGCTTGAGCAGGCCGCAGGTAACCGGGCAGAGCTCTTCGGCTGAAGGGTGGGCGGTGTCGTACCATTTCAGGTAGAAGCGCTTCCAGCCAGTGCGGAAGAAGGAGTTAAAGCCGACATCATTGTAGGTGTCCGACGCTTTGATCTGGCCCTGTTCAGCCAGCTTGAGGCCTTCTTCCCGAATCTTTTCCCAGTTGTCATCAAAGATCTTCATTTCCGGGAAGTCTTTGGCATCCAGATAAGGGACGTTCGGTACGGTAGACGCGCCGTATAGGAGTACGTTTACCGGCGCCAGAAAGGTCGAGTGATCGGTAATCTGGCGGAAAGGGCGCAGACGGACGCGTCCGCGGAAGTGCACGAACATGGTCGACAGCACGAAAATCCAGATGATGGTCCACTTCACAGGCATTACCTCTTAAGTCTTTGACGCAAAGCATCATTATCCCTGCCGGAGTGCACTCATGGCAAATCGGCAGTTCTATGCCTGCCGGCTGGTAGAATCGGGGCATGAGCCTGGTCGAACAAGTCGCTGATGTATTTACCCCTGAAGGACCGCTGGCTCGTCAGATTCCGGCCTTCAAGGCACGTGCGCAACAGACTGAAATGGCGGAACGCATCGCCGATGCGATTACGGCGAATAGCGCCTGTCTGGTAGAGGCTGGCACCGGCACTGGCAAGACATTTGCCTATCTGGTGCCCGCCATGCTGTCTGGCGGCAAGGTGGTGCTTTCAACCGGTACCAAGACTTTGCAGGATCAGCTTTTTGAGCGCGACATCCCCACGGTACGAGAGGCTCTCGGCGCGCCGATTCGGGTAGCCTTACTCAAGGGACGTAGCAACTACGTCTGTTTGCATCATCTGGAACGTGCGCATAGCGAAGGCCGCTTCTTACAAAAAGAAGACGCGCGTCACATCACGAATATTCTGCGCTTTTCTAGAATGACTAAGCGCGGCGATAAAGCCGAATGTGCTGATGTGCCTGAGTCAGCTTCGGTCTGGCATATGGCCACATCCACCAAAGATAACTGCCTCGGTAGTGAATGTGCCCAATACGAAGAATGCTTTGTCGTTAAGGCACGGCGTGAAGCGCTGGAAGCCGATCTGGTGGTGGTCAATCACCATCTTTTCTTTGCCGATGTCGCGCTTAAAGAAGAGGGCATGGCCGAGCTGTTGCCTAACTGCAATACCGTGATCTTTGATGAAGCGCATCAGTTGCCTGAAACCGCTGGGATATTTTTTGGCCAACGGTTTTCAACGACACAATTACTGGATCTGGCGCAGGACGTGCGTCTTTCGGCACTCGCCGAAGCGCGTGATTGCCTGGATCTGCCGGTGCAGAGTGCGGCCCTTGATAAAGCCGCGCGCGACTTCCGTTTAACCCTGGGCAATGACACGATCAGGCAACCCGCCAGCAATATGCTCAAGCATGCCGAGTTTCTTAAAGGGCTCGATGCACTGGCGGAGCGTCTTGATCTGATGATCTCGCTACTGGAAACCCAGGCGGGTCGTTCGCCCGATCTGGAGCGGGCCTGGCAACGGGCAGTAGCGCTGGGTCAGGATCTGCAGCGCTGGAAAAAAGGGGCGCTGGGACAACCGGCGGTGACCGATCCGGATGCCGAACCCACGCCGGGTGAGTATGTTTACTGGGTAGAGACACTCGGCCATGGCCTGCATCTGCATGCCACGCCGTTATCCGTGGCCGAACCTTTTACCAAACTGATGGCGAGTAGTCCGCGGAGCTGGGTCTTTACTTCCGCCACGTTGGCGGTACAAGGTGACTTTGGTCACTACAAAGAGGCTATGGGATTGCATGATATTGCCTCCTATTGCTGGGATAGCCCATTTGATTACGCGACACAGGCCATGCTCTGTTGCCCGACGGATTTGCCCGACCCGAATAGCCCCGAATATACCGAGCGCCTGGTCGATAAAGCCCTGCCGCTGATTCAGGCAGCGCAGGGACGTACCTTCTTTCTATGTACATCGCTGCGCGCCATGCAAAAGGTGCGCACGCAACTGGAAACGCGGCTCGCCTTTCATCAACCAGAAATCACCATCCTCTGTCAGGGCGATGCGGCTAAGAACGAATTGCTACGCCGGTTCCGCGAAACCGGCAATGCCGTGCTCGTAGGTTCGCAAAGTTTCTGGGAGGGCGTTGATGTGCCGGGCGACGCACTTTCCCTGGTTGTCATCGATAAGCTGCCGTTTGCAGCGCCGGATGATCCGGTGCTTTCGGCACGCATCGATGCGCTTAACCGTCAGGGCAAAAATGCGTTCATGCATTATCAGTTGCCGCATGCCGTGATTAACGTTAAGCAGGGCGCAGGACGTCTGATTCGTAGCGAGCGAGATCAGGGCGTGCTCGTCATAGGCGACCCACGCCTGGTGACCAAAGCCTATGGCAAGAAAGTCTGGCGTAGCCTGCCACCCATGGCGCGTACACGCGATATTGCCGAAGCCGAAACCTTTTTGATCCATACCCTTAAAGATCATGTTGCCTGATCGTCACTATTTAGAAACGGTGCTGGGTGCCGGTGCACTGGCTGAAAGGCCGCATCTGTTTTCTGACAGCATTGTTGAGTTGCCAGCAGCAGAGTTAGCAGTGCTGGCTGATTTTGTTAAAGCAGTCACCGCGCTCATCGCCTTGCCGGCCTATCCTCTGGCGATTGCCGAGCGTGATGGTGCCGTGGTGTCAAAGCAACCACCGGGTGTTTGTCTTGCCTTTGATTTTCATCGAACACCGAGTGGCCCCAAACTCATTGAAATCAATACCAATGCGGGTGGCAGCCTGTTAGTCACGGCACTTCATCGGGCATGGGGGCAGGAGCCACAAGCTGAAGCGGCCGAACAGATGCTGGTGGATATGTTCAAGACAGAATGGTTGGCATGGGGTGCAGCACGCCCATTGCAAACGATCGCCATCGTTGATGAAAACCCGGAGCAGCAATATCTCTATCCCGAGTTTGTGCGTTGGCAAAAGCTTTTCGAAGCGCAGGGTATACAGACCCTTATCTGTGCGCCTGAAGCGTTGACCTGTAACGCGCTAGGTCAGCTGAGCTATCAGGGTATGGCAATAGATCTGCTCTACAACCGTTTAACTGACTTCAGTCTGATCACCTCGGCATCGGCTGCCATCACCAAATCATGGGCAAGTCAGAACGCAGGCGCTAAAACGGGCACGCTGATTACGCCGCATCCGGTTGCTCATGCCTTGTGGGCGGATAAGCGTAATCTGGATTGGCTATCAGATTCGGAACGCCTGGCATCGTTAGGTTTGACTAGCGAGGCAGCCGCGCAGATTGTTCGTTGTGTGCCGCGTACCGTATCCGTGCTTGCAGCGCAAAGCGAGTACTTCTGGTCAAACCGTAAAACCCTGTTCTTCAAACCGCAAGCCGGCTTTGGTTCGCGCGCGACCTATCGTGGTGAGAAGCTCACTAAGCGGGTATTCGAAGAAATTCTGCAGGGTGGCTATGTGGCGCAAGACTTTGTGCCACCAGCGGAAGTTCAGGTGAATAGTGCGGTGGGTGAAGCGCCCACCACCCTGAAATATGATCTGCGGGTCTATGCCTACAATGGGCAGATTCAGTTACTTGCTGCGCGCTTGTACCAGGGTCAGACGACTAATTTCCGTACACCGGGGGGTGGTTTCGCCCCGGTGCAGGTGGTTTAGCTTTATTTAATGTACGACGTGACGGCCGGTAACTGATTTATATTCCGGCGGTGCACTGGCGGCATCCGTGACGAGTCTTTGTTCAAGCTCCTGCAGTATTTCGGTCAGGGCTTGTTGTTGGCCGCTAATGAGCGCCTGGGTCGATTTGTCTGCCAGAGGTACCCGTTTGGTAATGCGGGGTGTAGAGAACATACCGTTCTTGCCATTAAAGCTGGCACTGGCATAAAACTGAATCGTTACAACGGCCGTTGGCTGGTTGCGATAATCCCCGTAGAACTCATCAATCACCCCCTGTAGCTGATACATCGGGAAGAAGGTGGTGGGTTGTTCAATGATCTGGGAAAAAGCATTTGATTGCGTCAACCATTTCTGCGTGGCACTGGCCACCATGTCGCGCGGGTAGACCAGATAGACGTTGTAGAAATCTTTCTCGTACTTGTTATCCGACATGCGGTAGACCAGCGACTTACCGTCGTAGGGTGCGTTAGCCGAAAAGTTGCCCATCTTCAGATGCATGTTGACGGGTGTCGCACGGGGGGCAGCCGTCCGCTCTGGGACAACCAGCCAGCTACTCTGATCCGGATTAGGCCGTGAAAGCGAGCAAGCGCTGAGTAATACAGTCGCTAGTGCGGGTACCAGCAGATAACGGGTCAGTGCACTCAAGCGGGAATGCGTGGCGTGGTCTTTGAAGGCAGTCATGGTTATTCCTGGAAGCCGGTTCATTTAAGGAGAGACGCGCTTGGGCGGCTGGCCGAACAATAGCCACGAGGGATAGTCGTTAGCCTTTTGCGAGAGATCATTGACGTTATTAGTGATCTGGCGGACGTTGTCAGCGGAGACAGTCAGGTCACCCTGCATGCTTGTGAGTGTCTGACGCAGGACGACGATTGAAGCGGTGAGTTGTTCGATCATGATGGCCAGTTCCTGATTGTCGGTCGCCTTATTCACTTTGCCGAGCAGGGCATTGAGTTCTTTAACCGATCCGTTCAGACCGTTCTCTTTGCCCTTATCGCCAGCAACCATGCCATTTAGATTCACGAGTAGGGTATTCACTTCAGCCTGCGTTTGCGCCAGATTGAGATGATTAAAGTTCTTCAGGGCATCTTCGACACTGTCGAGCAGAATGTTGACTGGGCTCGGTTGCGAAGGGACAACAGGAAAGTCGGGTGTCCAGCTAAAGGGTAGTTCCCTCATTTTTTCCGGATCTTTAACGTAGTCCAATTCTATGTAATTGACACCGGTAATGCCCTGGCCGCGGATTTGCGCGCGCATACCGTCTTTGACCATTTTCTGGATATATTGGGCGTTGTCGTGGTTGAGTTTTTCAACATTCATACGCACCACAACATACTGACGTCGTTCAATGGCCGGTATTTCATGTTCATAAATAGAACCGGACAGACCGATAAAACTCACTTGTCCAACCCGAACACCGCGAAAACGTACTGGGGCACCCACATCAAGGCCCTGTACCGATTCCTTGATGTAGGTCTCAACGGTCATGGTTTTCGTGAACAGACTCTTGGCACCAAAAGCCAGAACGATCGCAACGAGCGCTACGGCACCGATTAGTACAAAGAGGCCGAGTCGATAATATTGTGCGTTGTTTCGATTAGACATGATGTCTTTCAGGCCGGTAGGGTTTCGGGGTGAAGATTGTTTTCCGTGAGCGCAATATCGGCGCCACGATTGAAGAACCTGCGTACTTGCGGATTGTCGCTATGTTCTCGTAACCAGCGTGGATCACCCTCAGCAATAATGCCTTTGGTGTTTTTATCGAGCATGATGATGCGATCGGCAATGGTGTAGATGCTGGGCAGTTCGTGGGTAACCACAACGAAGGTGATGCCGAGATTGCGTGAAATCGACAGGATCGTCTGATCCAGTTCGGCCGAGGTGATCGGGTCGAGGCCAGCAGAGGGTTCATCGAGAAATAGAATATCCGGATCAAGCGCCATAGCTCGGGCGATGGCAGCGCGTTTCTGCATGCCACCACTGATCTCGGAAGGCATGAATGCTTCGAACGGTAGCAGGCCAACCAGGTCGAGTTTACAACGTGCAATGAGGGACATTTCATCGTCACTCAGCTGCGTATATTCTTCTAAAAACAGGCGGACGTTTTCGAGCAGACTCATGGAGCCGAATAGCGCCCCTTGCTGGTACATCACGCCGAAGCGCGTCAGGATGTTCTGCCGCTCGGTGCCTGCGGCGGTGACGATATCCTGTCCTTCGATCAGTACCGAACCCTTTGGTGGGTCGTAGAGGCCGATCATGTTTTTAAGCAGGCTGGACTTGCCACAGCCGGAGCCGCCCAGAATGACAAATACCTCGCCGCGCTTGACTGAGAAGTTGAGGTTCTGCAGCACGATATTGCTGCCGTACCCAACCGTCAGGTCTTTCACTTCGATGATGTTTTCAGCAGTAGCGGTCGGGCTCGTCGTCATGGCATCAGAACCCGGTTTTGTAGGAGATGTAGGCGAATAGACCATCGACCATCACAATCAGAATCAGGCTGGAGACAACCGCACGGGTTGCCGACAAGCCGACGGCAGCGGCGCCCGTACCTGTTTGCATGCCGCGTAAGCAACCCACGCCAGCGATGATGAGACCGAACAACAGTGATTTGGTAAGCCCCGACATGATGTCGTTAACGTGGATGGTTTTAAGCACCGCTTCGTAGAACGTCACAAAAGGAATCTGATAGGCCAGCATCGTTAGTGATGCGGCAAAGATGCCAATCAGGTCCGAGAATAAGGACAGAATCGGTGCTACGAGTAAGCCCGCCAGCATTCGAGGCAGCACCAGAAAACGAATGGGGTCAATGCCGCCGGTAACGAGCGCATCGACTTCGTTGTTGACGGTCATGGTGCCGATTTCGGCGGCAAAGGCAGCAGAAGATCGCCCGGCCAGCAGAATCGCTGTCATTAATGGACCGAGCTCACGAAAGATCGACAGTGAGACCAGGTTGGCCACAAAGGTTTCTGCGCCAAACTGTTTAAGACCAATGGCGGATTGAAAGGCCAGAATCACACCAATCAGAAAGGCGACGAGTGAGACGATCGGTAGTGCGGCGACACCCGCTTCAACTGCAACGTTGATAAAGTCATTCCAGCGTACCTGGCGGGGGTAGCGTACGGCCCAGCCGATGCTGCTGGCAATCTGACCAACAAACACGGTTTGTAGCTTTGCGTCCTCAGCCAGTTCGTACATCCCCTTGCCGACGCGTTCAATCAGGTTGGTGCGGTCATGGTGATCGCTATCATCCGTCGGAAAGAGATTGTTAACCGGTTGATATTGATTAATTAGCGGCTCATAGCGTGCATCCAGATTAAGCAGCGTGAAACTACCTCCAGCCGCTTCCTGTGCATGCTTCAAATCAATAATAAAGGCGATACCCGCACCATCCAGGTAACTCACCTGAGCGAGATCGATGCTGAGCTGGGTAGAAGCATCATTGCTCTTCAGCCACGCTGTCTGGTCGTTGCGTGTTTTAGACCAGAGGCCACCCAGTGTGTGGGCGTTAAAGTGACCCGTTAGCTTGAGCGTAGCGCGCACACCTTCCGATTGCCAATCTGCCAATGCATTGTGGTTATTGTTGATTGGCATAGATTGGGGTGCCTGGGTCATCACTCGATTTTAGCGGTAGAACGCGCTTTTTAATGAAATTTAGCGGTTATTCTGGGTAAGCCTGAGTGAAATAGAGTGCTTCCATCAACTGACCGGGTTGGTTAAGTGAGCCAAACCAACGCTGGAAGAGTTCTCCAATCACCGGAGTGCGGTATGTGCGGGATAGGGTGGCATTAACGGCCCAGCGGAAATCCGGATCATTCTTATTCATCATGATTGCGTAATATTCGGGCGCGAAGTCCTGCGGGAGCATACGAAAGCGTGTGCCAAGTTTTGAGCGTATTAGCTGATCAAACATCACAAGTCGATCACCGGCAACAGCCTCGACTTCTTTAGCGGCGAGCATATTGGCAGCTACTTCAAAGTTTTTGGCTTCGACCAGGGTCGCTTGCATCTGGCCGCTGGCTACTGCCTGCTTCAGGAGCTTACTGGTGGTTGTGTTGCGAACTACAGCCACTTTCTTATCGGTCAGGTGATCCAGCTTTTCCAGGCTGGCATCAGCGCGGACGGCGAAGGTGGCACCCTGGATAAAGGTCGTTAAGCTAAAAGCAAAGCTACGCTGGCGATCGAGCGTATTGGAGGTGGCCGAGCATTCCATGTCGGCATCACCCGATTCGATCGCATCGAAACGTGAACGGGTATTCGTTTTGATCCAGCGCACATCCATCAGCTTCATGTCCAGCTGGGTCACAAGTTGTGAAGCAACAATTTTGCACAGATCAACGGCGTAGCCCGTGGGTAGGCCGTCGTCTCCGGTGAGCGAGAAAGGGGCTTGGTTCGGGTCGTAGGCAATGGTTAGGGTCTGTTTATCCCGAATACGCTGGATCACCGGACCATTTAACGCTGCCGGTGCGCTTGCCTCCGTAATCTGGGCGATTGCCGGGCTTGTGCCCAGAAAGAGACTGGTAGAGAAAACTAAAGCAGCAACCAACGTATTGTAATAACGCATAGATATTCCAGGTAGGGGATAGGGCATTTAACGGGATCGAGTTTGTGCCAGACCCATTGGCTCTGGCTTGAAAATGTCTGAATCCATTGTCTTCAGGTTGGGGCTAATCTGAGGGGTGAAATCCATGTGCGCCAGGATGTCGCGCGCTACATCAATGCCCGGTGCAACTTCAGTGAGCATCATACCGTCTGGCGTGAGTTCAAAGACACAGCGCTCGGTAATGTAAAGCACCGGTTGCTTGCGTTCTGCAGCGTAACGACCGCTAAAGGTTAATTGCTCAACGTTCTTAACAAATTTGCGCGCCAGGCCTTCGTTATCGATTCGTAGCTGACCGTTATCGACCGAAACCTTGAGGCCATCCGCAGTAAAAGTGCCAACGAAAACCACTTTCTTGGAAGATTGACTGATATCAATAAAGCCACCACTACCCGCCAGTTTAGGACCGAATTTAGAGACGTTGAGATTGCCCTGCGCATCAGCCTGCGCTAGCCCCAGGAACGCAATGTCGATACCGCCACCATCGTAGAAATCGAACTGGTAGGGTTGGTCAATAATGGCATCGGCGTTAACAGCCGCACCAAAATTAAGGCCACCCTGGGGGATGCCACCGATGACGCCCGGTTCTGCCGTAAGCGTCATAAAATTGGTAATGCCTTCTTCGGCAGCGACTGCAGCAACGCCTTCCGGCATGCCGATGCCTAGATTAACAATAGAACCGGGCCGTAGTTCTAGTGACGCACGGCGGGCGATGATCTTACGTTCGGTAAATGACATGGGCGGCACTTGATCTAGCGCCACGCGTTCCAGCCCCGCAAAGGCGGCGTTAAATGCTTCGGCAAAGGTTTGCTGGTGATGTCTGGGGTGTTCGCTCAGGACGACATAATCAACCAGCACACCGGGAATTTTTACATCCTTCGGCTTCAGCGTGCCATGCTCTGCCAGCCGCTCCACCTGCACAATCACTTTGCCGCCGGAATTATGGACTGCCATGGCAATAGCCAGAGACTCCAGAGTCAGTGCTTCATGCTCCACCGTAATATTGCCGAGTGAATCAGCGGTCGTACCGCGCAGGAAGGCTACGTCAATCGGGAATGTTTTATAACGGAGGTAGTCTTTGCCGTCGATCTCGGTCAGAAATACATAATCTTCTGATGTCCGTTCGTTTAGTTTGCCGCCGCCATGGCGAGGATCGACAAAAGTGTGGAGACCAACATGGGTGAGTAAACCGGGTTTGCCCGAAGCAATATCCCGAAAGAGCTGGGACAGCACCCCTTGTGGCAGGTTATAGGCCTCAATCTGATTGCTGGTGGCTAGCGCACCCACTTTGGGAATGAGGCCCCAATGGCCGCCAACGACCCGTTTCAGTAATCCGGGCGGGGCCAGATGGTTCAATCCACGGTCTTTGCCATCCCCCTGGCCCGCACCAAAGACCAGAGTCAGGTCGCGTGGGAGACCGGTTTCATTAAAATGGTCTTCTAGTGCAATCGCCAGATTCTCGGGAAAGCCGATGCCGACAAAACCACAGGTAGCGAGTGTCTGACCCGATTGGACAAGCGCGGCCGCTGCTCGTGCACCAATGACCTTGCTATGTAGCCCCGGCGCCGAGTCTGTGGAACCAGTCATTGGGGAGGGCGCCATGGGATTCATGTTGTTTGTTCCTGATTAGGGCTAAACTTGGTGACACGCGGGTCTAAGGGACTTGAAAAAGCATATTTAGCCTACATATTGCCAAAAGATCATGGCGCTTGGTGAAAACCGGCCCACCAATTAGAACAATACAAAGGAAAACCATGCGATTCGACAAACTGACTACCAAGTTTCAACAAGCGCTGGCCGATGCCCAGAGCATTGCACTTGCCAACGACTGTGGTTTTATTGAGCCGGCGCATTTGCTGCTGGCGATGATTCAGGATTCTGATGGCGGCATCCGCTCGTTGCTTGAGCGTTCCGGTGTTAATGTCACCGCGCTGACCCGCGAAGTGGATGTGCTTGTAAAACGATTGCCGCAGGTGCAGGGCACCAGTGGAGAGATGCAGGCCTCGCGTGATCTGGGTAATCTGCTCAACCTCTGCGACAAGGAAGCTGCTAAGCGTGGTGACCAGTTCATCGCCTCCGAACTCTTTTTACTCGCCCTGTGTGATGACAAGGGCGAAACCGGCCGTCTCTGCCGCGACAACGGTTTAAACCGCAAGTCACTGGAGCTGGCGATTCAGGCTGTCCGCGGCGGCCAGGGTGTGGATTCGTCAGAAGCTGAAAGCCAACGCGAAGCCCTCAAGAAATACTGTCTGGATCTGACCGAGCGTGCCCGCCTGGGTAAGCTGGATCCGGTCATCGGCCGTGATGACGAAATCCGTCGTGCGATCCAGATTTTGCAACGGCGCAGTAAGAACAACCCCGTCCTCATCGGTGAACCCGGTGTCGGGAAGACGGCTATCGTCGAAGGCCTGGCGCAGCGCATCATCAACGAAGAAGTGCCGGAAACCCTGAAGGGTAAGAAGGTCATGTCGCTTGATATGGCCGCTTTGCTGGCCGGTGCCAAATATCGTGGTGAATTCGAAGAGCGCCTGAAAGCTGTGCTCAAGGATATTGCGGCTGAAGAAGGCAAGATCATTCTCTTCATTGACGAAATCCATACCATGGTCGGCGCCGGTAAGGCCGAAGGTGCTATGGATGCCGGCAATATGCTCAAGCCGGCATTGGCTCGTGGCGAACTGCATTGCATCGGTGCCACCACGTTAGATGAATACCGCAAGTACGTCGAGAAAGACGCTGCTTTGGAGCGCCGCTTCCAGAAGGTGTTGGTCGAAGAGCCTTCCGTTGAATCGACCATCGCCATTCTGCGTGGTCTGCAGGAGCGTTATGAAGTGCACCACGGCGTCGAGATTACTGACCCGGCCATCGTTGCTGCGGCCGAGCTCTCGCATCGTTACATCACGGACCGCTTCCTGCCGGATAAGGCTATCGACCTCATTGATGAAGCCGCTGCCAAGATCAAGATGGAAATCGACTCCAAGCCAGAGCAGATGGACAAGCTCGACCGTCGTCTGATCCAGCTTAAGATCGAACGCGAAGCCGTCAAGAAAGAAAAGGACGAAGCCTCGCAGAAGCGGCTGGCTTTGATCGAAGAAGAGATCAATACCCTGGGTAAGGAATGCGCCGACCTAGAGGAAATCTGGCGCGCTGAGAAGTCAACGCTGCAGGGTTCTGCCCATATCCGTGAAGAGATCGAAAAGTTGCGCCTGCAAATGGCCGAACTGCAACGCAAGGGTCAGTTCGACAAGTTGGCAGAGCTGCAGTACGGCAAGCTGCCGGAGCTAGAGGCCAAACTCAAGGCGGCCGAAATCAAGGGCGATGCCGCCAATGCCGAGGCCACCAAGCATAAGCTGCTGCGCACTGAAGTCGGCGCCGAAGAAATCGCTGAGGTCGTCTCACGGGCAACGGGTATTCCTGTTTCCAAGATGATGGAAGGTGAGCGCGCCAAGCTGCTGCAGATGGAAAACTACCTGCACAACCGCGTGATTGGTCAGAAGGAAGCCCTGCGTCTGGTTTCGGAAACCATTCGTCGTTCGCGTGCTGGTTTGTCGGACCCAAATCGTCCCTATGGTTCGTTCCTGTTCCTGGGCCCAACGGGCGTGGGCAAGACCGAATTGACCAAAGCGCTGGCTGAATTCCTGTTCGACTCGCAGGATCACCTGATCCGCCTCGATATGAGTGAGTTCATGGAGAAGCACTCGGTTGCCCGTCTGATTGGTGCGCCTCCGGGTATGTGGGTTACGACGAAGGGGGTTATCTTACCGAGGCCGTACGCCGTAATCCCTATAGCGTGATCCTGCTCGATGAAGTCGAGAAGGCACACCCTGATGTGTTTAACGTGTTGCTCCAGGTGCTGGATGATGGTCGCCTGACCGATGGTCAGGGACGTACGGTCGACTTCCGCAATACGGTGATCATCATGACCTCCAATCTGGGTAGTCAGATGATTCAGCAGATGGCCGGGGATGACTATGGTGTGATCAAGCTGGCCGTTATGGCAGAAGTGAAAACCTTCTTCCGTCCGGAATTCATTAACCGCATTGATGATGTCATCGTCTTCCATGCGCTGGATGAAAAGAACATCCGAGATATTGGCCGGATCCAGTTGCGTTATCTGGAAAAGCGTCTGGTTGCGATGGATATGGGTCTGGAAGTATCGGATGCCGCACTGGATCGGATTGCCGAATCCGGTTTCGATCCGGTATTCGGGGCGCGTCCGCTCAAGCGGGCAATCCAGGCGGAGATCGAGAATCCACTCGCTACGCATATCCTGGAAGGCGATTTTGGTCCGAAGGATGTGATCAAGGTGGATTGCAAGAAGGGCAAGATGGTCTTTACCAAGTAAAGTCATCTGCGCCACAGAAGGCGGCCTTCGGGCCGCCTTTTTCATTGATAGAATCCCGTATGGCTGAAATTTATGTAAGTACCGATGTTGAGGCGGATGGTCCGATACCGGGTCCGCACTCGATGCTTTCGTTTGCCTCCGCCGCCTATACGGCCGATAAGCAGCTGATTGCCACCTTTAGCGCCAATCTGGAACTGCTGCCCGATGCCAAAGGGCACCCACTGACCATGAAGTGGTGGAAGACCGAGCCCGAAGCCTGGGCGGCTTGCCGCAAAGACCTGCAGGACCCCAAAGAGGCCATGAAGGCCTACGTGAAATGGGTGCGGGCACTTCCGGGCAAGGCGGTCTTCGTGGCCTATCCAGCCGGTTTCGATTTCACCTTTGTATTCTGGTACATGATGCGTTTTACGGGTGAATCACCGTTCTCCTGGTCGGCGCTGGACATGAAAACCTTTGCCATGGCCTTATCCGGCCTGCCATACCGCAGCTGCATCAAGCCTAAGCTGCCTAAAGAATGGTTCGACGACCTGCCGCATACGCATGTGGCGCTTGATGATGCGCTGGAGCAGGGCGCCTTATTCTGCAATATGTTGAGCCTATGGCAGCAGCACCGCCAGGCGCTGGGCTTGCCTAATGAGGTGATGCCGGTTGCTGGCGAGACTGAGCCAGCAGAAGCAGGGGTCACTGAGATTTCGCCTAGAGTCGACTCTGCCTTATAATCATCGTATTCACACATTTCGGAGTTCCCGGCCATGGCCCGCGTCGAAGCTAATTACGTATCGGATCACACCAAGTTCATCAACGAAGAGTTGAAGCAGAACCCCGAGTGGCGCACAGACCAGCAGACCGGCCGCGCGATCTGGTGGGATAAGCCCCAGGATGTGAAGCAGAATGAAATTTATGCAGATGCCAAGGTGACGCAGAAGTCGTATCCCTACGACGTGCTGTTTGATTCCTGATCAGGGTTCTATGCTGGCAAAAGCGCCTGGTTACACCCAGGCGTTTTTTATTTCTGTTTTTTGTTAAAAAGTGCCGGTTTCGCGTTAACTTTATAAGCCTTGAGTCGTTATGAGTCACACAATGCGATATCTGATCATTCTTCTGGCGTTTTTCAGCGGGGCTGTATGTGCCCAGGAATCTAACTTTGACCGTGAGTTCTCAAAGTTCGACAAAGACTTCGAACGCCTGAACCACTGGAAGGCAGAAACCCCCGCCAGTAAAAAGATCAAGAAACCGGCTGCCACGCAGCCTGTTGAAGCGGATAAAACGGATAAGGCTGAGGTTCAGCCGCTAGATGCTACGGCCGATCCGGTTGCCCCGGCTAAAGATCCGGCAACGAAGGTTGAACCTTTAACGCAATCAGATCTTTTGGGGCCTCACATTAAAGACCCTGTCGTTCGTAAGAAGGTTCAGGATTTATATAAGCGGCCTGATGTAGTCGTTCAACAATACGTATTGCCTACCAATTAAGTTTCAACGAGGAGTAAGTAATGAAAAAATCGTTTCTGATTGCTTCCGCTATTTTCCTGGGTCTGACGGCTTGCAGCAGCACGCCTAAGAATCCGGTAGATGCCACGCCGGGCCGTAC
>ERZ1034363.1106-NODE-1106-length-16168-cov-4.995090_pt1 | contig 16168 bp, 18 predicted proteins | sample MGYA00520616_ERZ1034363 | MGnify/ENA primary metagenome ERZ1034363 (study PRJEB33736, sample SAMEA104284506) | Azolla filiculoides | biome: Urban; feature: Water surface; material: Ditch water | place: Netherlands | collected 2015-10-28 | depth 0-0.1 m ...
GTGATGTAGTCGTAGCACAGCTTGTCGAGCTGGTTGGTCGTCACGCCCGGCACCACGTGCGGGGTGATGAAATCGAGAACTTCGGAGGCCAGTTTGCCCGCGATGCGCATGCCTTGTGCGCCTTGGGCGTCTTTGATGGAGATGGTCATGCGTAGATTATCCCATTGAGGTCGTAGACCTTGTTTATTGCAGTTTTTCCATGAGCTGCTCACATGCTTACCAACTCAAGTCCCTAAGCTTGTTCATCTTCACAACCTGGCCTTTGTGTATGTACAATAAGTTAAAGATTGTTTTCGATCCAGAAAAAGACAAGCTCAACCAGTTGAAACATGACGGCCTGTCGTTAGCTGAAGCTGCTGATCTTGAATGGGATGACGCGGCCTATATTCAAGATCAACGCCATGAATACGGGGAAACCAGAGTCGTCGCGTTTGCCTATTTGGCTGACCGACTATGTGTCGTTGTATTTGTAGACCGTGATGATAAACGAAGAATCATCAGCTTACGCAAAGCAAATTACAGAGAGGTGAAGCGCTATGCCAAAACTTAAAGCCGGAACCATCATTCCAACTCCCGAGGAGGATGCCATCATCCAAACGGGCATTGATGCGCTCGGCCAGGCCGCCAAACGATAAAAACTGGCGAAAAGCGTGGGCGGTGGTGGCAAAGCCTGTGGGCACGCGCACGCCAGAAGGCAGCTGGGAAATCATCTCCCCCAAGCTGGCGTTTTTGCCGCCGACTGATTCGACATCAGTCATCCGCAGATGCTCAAACGGTACAACCAGATCGGTTGGGTTAAATAGACTCGACATAGCAAAGCTCCAGAAGTTAAAACCGGTGGTTGCCACGTTTTGCACGTCCCGCTCTGTTGTTGCTGTTTGAGGGGCGAAAGCCGTACAAAATGCGCTAAATTGCACGCATTGTAGGGTGCAGTCCCTGCCCCCCAAATATCAAGCTTCAGCATGCCCCAACGCACCGTATTTTTCGTCTCCGACGGCACCGGCATAACGGCCGAAACCTTTGGCAACGCCATCCTGGCCCAGTTTGAAGTCAAGGCGCACCATGTGCGCCTGCCCTTTATCGACACGGTGGACAAGGCCCATCAGGCCATTCGCCAGATCAACCATGCCGCTGAAATTGATGGGAGCCGCCCGATTGTTTTCTCGACGCTGGTGAATATGGAGGTGCTTTCCGTCATTGCGGAGCAATGCAACGGCATGCTGCTCGACATGTTTGGCACCTTTGTGCAACCGTTGGAAAAGGAGTTGGGGGTCAAGTCCAACCACCGCATCGGTCGCTTCAGTGACGCCAGCAAAAGCAAGGAATACAACGACCGGATTGAGGCCATCAACTTTTCGCTGGCCCATGACGATGGCCAGTTAAACCGCGACCTGGAAATGTCGGACGTGATTCTGGTGGGGGTCAGCCGTAGCGGCAAGACGCCCACCTCGCTGTACCTGGCCATGCAATATGGCCTGAAAGCGTCCAATTACCCGCTGATACCGGAAGACTTTGACCGCCGCCAGTTGCCCCCTGCCCTGGTTCCGCACCGGGGCAAGCTGTTTGGGCTAACCATCCAGCCCGAACGGCTGAGTGAGATTCGCCAGGAGCGCCGGCCGAATTCGCGTTACGCCTCACTGGAAAACTGCCGCATGGAAGTGAGCGAGGCCGAGGCCATGATGCGACGAGCCGGCATCCGCTCGCTATCTACGACGACCAAGTCCATCGAAGAAATCGCCACGACGATCCTTCAGGAAATCCATCCGGACCGGCTGGCCTACTAATTAGGGGCACTCGCCGCCGTGGCGGCGTCCACATGACAGTAGCTTGCCCCTGTTCGGCCTTTACAGGCCGATGGCGGCGATGCCTGCTTTAGCGATTTGAGCGTCTTCGTTGGATTTCACGCCACTCACGCCCACCGCGCCCAGGCATTGGCCATCTTTCAAGATTGGCACGCCGCCTTCCAACATGGCGTCAAGCGTCGGTGCGCTCAAGAAAGATACGCGCCCGCCATTGATCATGTCTTCATAGGCCTTGCTTTCCCGGCGGCCCAAGGCGGCGGTGCGCGCCTTGCCCGGTGCAATATGGGCCGAAATGGGAGCTGCGCCATCAAGGCGCTGGAACGACAGCAGGTGACCACCATCGTCCACGATGCAGATGCTCACGGCCCAATTATTCTTTTGGGCTTCGGCTTCAGCGGCAGCGGCAATGGCCTTCACATCAGCGGCTTCGAGTACAAATTTATTCTTCATGGCAAGTTCGGTGGAGTGATAAAGGTGCCAGCATAACGGGCCGCACCCTGGTAATTACCCGCAATAGGTGCAGAACAGCCCCACTCAAAATCGGTGCAATGTGCGGCTGATTACCGGAGCCCCTCTTGATTTTGTCTAGAATCGCCGCACCTACCGCGTAGGTTATTTTTTCAGGAGTTTGACTATGAGTGATCGCATTACCACGCTGGACACCCGCTTTGGCTACGGCATTTCGTCGGAGCAACGCAACAAGGTCCTGCGCAACACCTATTGGCTGCTGGCCCTGAGCATGGTGCCCACGGTGCTAGGCGCTTGGGTGGGCGTGGCCACGGGCGTTGGCCAACTCTTTACCGGTGGCCTCGGAATGATTCTTTTCCTGGCCGGTGCCTTTGGCTTCATCTACGCCATTGAGAAAACCAAGAACTCGGCTGCCGGTGTGCCGGTATTGCTGGGATTTACCTTCTTTATGGGTCTGATGCTGTCGCGCCTGATTGAAATGACGCTGGGCTTTAGCAACGGGGCCCAACTGATCATGACCGCCTTTGGTGGCACCGCCGGCGTGTTTATGGTGATGGCCAGCCTGGGCACCGTGATCAAGCGTGACCTGTCCGGCATGGGCAAGTGGCTGTTTGTCGGCGTTGTGGTGCTGATGGTGGGTAGCTTGATCAACGTGTTTGTCGGCTCCAGTGCCGGCATGCTGGCCATTTCGGTGGCCTCCATTGGCATTTTCAGTGCCTACATGCTGTACGACATCAAGCGCATCATTGACGGCGGCGAAACCAACTACATCACCGCCACCCTGGCCTTGTACCTGGACATCATCAACGTGTTCCAGAGCTTGCTGGCTCTGCTTGGTATTTTTGGTGGTGAGCGCGACTAAGCTCCTCTTCGCCACACAGAAAGGGCCCTTTACGGGCCCTTTTTGCTGCTTACCGAATTGGCGCTAAGCTCAACATGGCTCTCAAAGTGCCGATATAAACCTATGCCCCACCGGTATTCACCATGATTTTGCGCATTCTTCTTTTGGCCATCACGCTGCTGCTGAGCGGGTGCGATCTGGAAGCCCTTCTGGCCGACCCCAAAGCGGTTCAAAAAGAGGCAGACGGAAAGGCTATTGGCAGCGCCTGCCGCCATGGCCTGCGCAGCATCGAAGATTGCTACGCCATGAACGAAAAGGCCTCCAAATCCGCCATCTTTACCGGATGGAAGGATATGGACCAGTACATGCGCGAGAACAAAATTGACGGAGTGGAGCCCAAAGGCTTGAAGCCGATTCCCGCCACAGCCGTTGCTGCCGATGAAGAAGTGGTGGCCGATGCAGGCAAGTCCAAAAAGGACCACGAAGACCCCAAGGCCAAGCCTAAGACCAAGGCCAAGCCGGCCTCAGCGGCCGCAGCGACCGACGCCCACAGCGGTCACTAAGCGCAGTCACACAGACACCGAACCGTCGGCGGTCCATGTTCAGCCACCAAGAGGCGGTTCGGCGCGTATTGCCATTCAATTGAGGCTGCCCTGACCAGGTGCTGGCCTGACACCAAATATGTCTATAGAATCTATTCAGTATTTATTCTAACGTGGCATAAGCCATTGATTTTCATAGAAATTCTAGAAATAGAATCTATTCATTTCCATGAAACCCCAAGTTCAGGCTGTCATCAATTTTCTGCAGTCGAATGGCGTTTGTACTTCATCGGACATCCAGACAGCTTTCAAAGTAAGCCAGCCCACTGCAGCAAGAATCATTTCCTCCCTGGGGGATGCAATTTTTACCTTCGGTGCAGCTCGTTCCACACGGTACGCACTGAGCCATACCATTGGACCGCTCGCAGCGCAGCAACCGATCTGGCTTGTTGATGCCGAGGGCATTCCCAAAAGGATTGGCAACCTCACGTTCCTTTCCAGGTCACAGATCCATCTTGGGGCTGAAGGCGTGAACCTGATCTTTGACGCAACAACCAGGGCGCCTTTGCCCTGGGTGTTGTCCGGTCTACGCCCCCAAGGCTACCTCGGCCGCTTACTGGCACAAAGAATGTCCACGCTCGTCTCTTCGACCAACCCGGACGCATGGAGCGTTGAAGAGGTTCTGCTGGGTGCCTGTCAGACGCACGACGCACCCGGTGCGCTCTTTATTGGAGAGCCGACATCACCCATGCCAGACGCCACGGCGAAAATATCGGCAACAGACCCCGGCCCCGACCTTGACCGACTGTCCATGGATGTGGCCAAAACGCTGCCCGCGGGTTCTTCGGCCGGAGGGGAGCAACCCAAGTTGTTGGCATTCAATGGCGCAGGGGCTTCGTTTGTGGTGAAGTTTTCTGCTCCCCATGGCACGCCATTTGGAGACAGATGGACAGACCTGCTGGTGTGCGAGGCCATTAGCGCACAAACACTGAACGATTTCGGAATAGCTGCAGCGCCCAACGAAATTGTCCAGACCCAGTCAAGAACTTACCTGCTGAGCCGTAGATTTGATCGCATCGCGCAAGGTGGCCGCCGACATGTTATTTCCATTGGCGCTGCACACAGCGGCTTTTGCCAAGGGTCTTACATCCACTGGGCTTCGACTTGCGACGACCTGGTTCGCCAAAACCGCCTTTCCAGCGAAGATGCCGGGCGCATGCGTGACATCCTGATGTTTGGCCGTCTCATTGGCAACGCCGACATGCACTCAGGAAATGCCGGACTGTTTGTTAAGGGAAACAGCCTTCAGGAGATGCTGAAGGGCAATTTTTCACTGGCGCCGGTGTACGACATGTTGCCGATGCGCTGGAAGCCCGATGCCATGATGGGCCTGTTCGATTACGAGCCCTTTGAGGCCGATTACGCCATGGCCAGCAAAGACGTCCGCCGCATGGCCCAAACTTTTTGGACCACTGTCTCGTCCCACCCGCTCATCAGCAAGCCGCTCCAATCGGTTGCACGGGAGATGCGCACGCGAATGGGCGTGTGACCACACGCCGTTGTCGCAGGTTAAGCGCCGGTGTAATCAAACACGGCCATGCTTTCCACGTGCGCCGTGTGCGGAAACATATTGACCACGCCGGCTGCGGTGCACTGGTAGCCTGCCTCCGCCACCAGCACACCGGCATCCCGCGCCAGCGTGGCCGGGTTGCAGCTCACGTACACAATGCGCCGCGGCGGTGACCACTGGGTCGCTTCACCTGCCTCGCCATTTGCCTGCCCTTGGTGTAAAGCCGCCAAGGCCTGAACCAGCGCAAAGGCGCCTTCACGTGGTGGATCGACCAGCCATTTGTCCGCCGCGCCGTCCGCACGCAACATGTCGGGCGTCATCTCAAACAGATTGCGCGCTACAAACCGGGTCGGAGCCAGAGCGGGCTGACTGTCCTGCGCGGCTTGGTTCGCCTGGTAGTTTTCACGCGAACGTGCCACCAGCGACTCGGCACCTTCTACGCCCAACACCTCGCGCGCCTGACGCGCCAGAGCCAAAGTAAAGTTGCCCAAGCCGCAAAACCAGTCAATCACGCGCTCGTTCTTTTGCACCGCCAAGAGTCCCAGGGCCCGCGCCACCAGCACACGGTTGATGAACGGGTTAACCTGCGTGAAATCGGTCGGCTTGTAAGGCATGGTGATGCCAAACTCCGGCAAGCGGTAGGCCAGCGCCCCCGTCTCGTGGCCAGGCAATTCGTCCAGCCGTTTGATGGTGTCAGGGCCCTTGGCCTGCAACCACCATTGGACCCCGGCATGCTCAGCCGCAAAGGCTTTCAGCTTTTGCAAGTCGCCCGTACTCAGTGCTTCCATATGACGCAGCACCATGGCAATCACTTGCGCGCCCTGCCCTGCGGCAGGCACGTCGCCCACCGCCAGTTCAATCTGCGGAAGCGTTTGCACAGCGTCCATCGATGCAATCAATTCGCGCAAGGGCAGCAGCAAATCACTCACGCACACCGGCAACACATGGCATTCCTTCATGTCGGCCACAAAGTGGCTCTTGCGCTCATGAAAACCAATCAGCACCGCGCCCTTCTTGCGCACAAAACGCACCGAAAGGCGCGCGCGGTAGCGGTAACCCCAGGACGGCCCTTCAATCGGGCGCAGCATATTGCCCGCCTTGACCTTGCCGATGTGCCAGAGGTTGTCCTCCAGCACGCGCTGCTTTACGGCAACCTGCGCACCAATGTGCAAATGCTGCATCTTGCAGCCACCACAGGCACCTTCATGCAAGCCGAAATGCGGACAGGCCGGGCGCACGCGCTGGGATGACTCAACGTGGATTTCACTTAGCGTGCCCTTGTCAAAGCTGCTTTTGCTGCGGTGAATTTTGGCGCTAACGGTCTCGAACGGTAGCGCACCATCAATAAACACCACCTTGCCATCGGGCCGGTGGGCAACACCCTGCGCTTCGAGGTCAAGCGATTTAACTTGCAACCAGCCTTCGGGCAGCGGATTTTCTGTAACGGGGGAAATGAGGGATTCAGACATCCCCCGATTGTCTCAGGCTTAGATCAGCGCATCCCGATCTACGCCTTTGCGGGCCAAATGGCGCTTGAGTTTGAAAAGCGCTTCGTTTTGCACCTGGCGAACCCGCTCCTTGGTCATGTCCAGGCGCTCACTGATGACTTCCAGCGTTTGCACATCACAGCCATACAGACCAAACCGGGACACAATAATTTCCCGTTCACGCGCGGTGAGCGTGCCCACCCAAACATTCAATAGTTCATCCACTTCGTGGGCTTGCGTCTGGTTCTCTGGCCCTAAGGTCACCTCATCGACCAGCGAATCACCCAGGCTCTGCTCATCGCCTCGCGGGTCCAGGCTGGCATCGAGCGAACGTGGCGCCTCGGCCATCACCAACAAATCACCGACCTGATCCGCCTCCATGCCAAGCAAGGCGGCAATGTCTTCGTTGCGAATACCTTCGGGACGCTGGGCCACCAGCACGGCATCGTTTTCCAGCAATCGCCTGGCCCGCATCACGTGCTGCACTTCGCGAACAATGTTGACCGGCAAGCGTACGGCGCGGCCCTGGTACATCAGTGCCCGGTCCACCGCCTGCCGAATCCACCAGGTGGCATACGTCGAGAACCGGAATCCACGCTCCGGCTCAAACTTGTCAATGGCGTGCATGAGGCCGAGGTTGCCCTCTTCAATCAGATCGGCCAAGGGCACACCGCGCCCGGCATAGGCCTTGGCAATACTGATGACCAAACGCAGGTTGTGCTCCACCATGCTTTGCCGCGCGGCAAAGTCGCCAGCGCGGGCACGTTGCGCGGTGTCAAACTCTTCTTCAGCGGTAAACAGTCGAGAGCGCCGCACGCCACGCAGGTAAACCGAAAGCGCGTCGGCCGATTCGTCCCCCGCATGCAACTCCAGCAGATCGCGCTCTAACGCGCTACCCGATTCGCTGGGTACATCGTCCGACGCCAGCGGGGCGGTCTCAGACTCATTCAAGGGCGTGTCGCTGTCCTGAATGACCTTCTTCATGATTTTGGCGCTTACTTGGCGGGCAGGTATTTGAGCGGGTCCACCGGCTTGCCCTGGCGGCGCACTTCAAAGTGCAGTTTCACCCGGTCTGAGTCGGTGCTGCCCATTTCGGCAATCTTCTGACCTTTTTTCACTGCCTGGTCTTCCTTGACCAGCAAGGTTTGGTTATGGGCATAGGCCGACAAGTAGGTGTTGTTGTGCTTGAGGATGATCAGGTTGCCGTAACCACGCAAACCCGCTCCGGCATACACCACCTTGCCGTCGGCCGCTGCCAGCACCGGATCGCCAGCGCTACCGGAAATGTCCACGCCCTTGTTCTTTACGTCGTCAAATTCGGCAATCACCGCGCCCTTGCCCGGCCAAATCCATCCCACTTCGTCATCACCACCCGCAGCGGCGGCCGCGCTGGCGGCAGGTTTTGCGGCGGGTGTTGCCGGTGCAGAAGCAGCTTTGGCAGGTGTCGTATTCGATGTAACTGCTGTGCTAGACACCGCAGAGGGCGTGATGGGTGTCGACACCACCGATCCGCTGCTTACCGGCTTCGTCACCACGGCTCCAGCAGACTCCCCCGACGGCGGAACCACGCGAAGCACCTGACCGACCTCAATCCGGTTCGGGTTTTCCAGCGCATTCCAGCGCGCAATATCCTTGTGGCTCTGACCTGATTCCAGGCCAATGCGAATCAGGGTGTCACCGGGTTTGACCGCGTAGTAGCCTGGCTTACCTGCGTTTTCAATGCCGGGCGGGGGTTTGACTGCCGTAGCGGCAGAAGTGGCCGACGTGGCTGCAGCAGAAGATGCGGATGCGGAGACGGCTGGTGAGGATGTGCCGCGGTCTTCCACCGGTGCGTGGTTTACCGGCACTGCCGTGCAACCGCCCAACACCAACGCACTGAACACTCCCAAGCACAGCATTCCACGATTCAACAGTCCGGACATAAACACTTTCTTTCTAGTTCTAGGCGACGCCAGATTTTAGAGGGACAAAATGAACCGCCTCGAGCAGAGTCTGACGGATGCCTGTAGCCGTTTTGTCCAGCACCAGTAGCGCCTGGCTGCCACCTTTGGCCGTTGGTGCCACCACCGGCGCCACCAGTCTCCCCCCAACAGCCAGTTGGTCTACCCAGGCCTGCGGCACCGCCTCGCCACCAGCGGCCGCAATGATTGCTGCATACGGTGCGCCCTTGGCGTACCCGACCATGCCATCGCCAAACAACAAATGCACATTGGGCAGGCGCATGGGGCGCAGGTTTTCCCGCGCTTTGTCATGCAAACCCCGCAAACGCTCAATGCTGTAAACCTCGTTCGCCACCAGACTCAATACCGCCGCCTGGTAACCGCAGCCGGTGCCAATTTCCAGCACCCGGCCCAGCTTGCCGCTGGCGCCATTGCGCAGCAACTCGATCATGCGCGACACCACGCCCGGCTTGGAAATCGTTTGCCCCAAGCCAATCGGCAAGCTCGTGTCTTCATAGGCTTGGTTCACCAACGCGCTGTCCACAAAACGATGGCGCTCAATGGTGGCCATGGCATGCAGCACGGCCGCGTCTTGGACACCTTGCTTTTGCAACAACTGCACCATGCGCATGCGGTGGGCGGACGAATCCATGCCCAAGCCTTGCGGGCGCGCGGCCAGTGGCACCGTCAGGGGTGCCGGGGTGGTCTGAACCACCTTGGGCGCAGCAGCGGCGGAATCCAGTCGGGCAGGAAATGAGGGCCTGGGCTTCATCGATTGGATCAGGAAGAAGCCTTCAGCCGAGATACCGTTTGCGTCCAGGAGCCCAGGTTGGCATGGTCCGTCAAATCAACCTGCAAGGGCGTGACCGACATATGGCCCGTCGCGGTGGCATGAAAGTCGGTGCCGTCCGCATCGTCCATGGCGTCTCCTGCTGCACCGATCCAGTACATGGTCTCGCCTCGTGGGTTGATCTGGGTAATGACTTTTTCAGCGGCATGCCGCCGGCCCAAACGGCACAGCTTGGTGGCACCAATCTTCTCGTAGGGCAGGTTAGGAATATTCACGTTAAGCAACCAGGGCTTGCCGTTGATGATTTGGCCTTGCTGCAGCCCAAGCACCAGTTCGCGCGCCTTGCGAGCGGCACTTTCCAGATGCACCCAATCGCGATGCACCTGCGAGAAAGCGATAGCCGGCACCCCAAACAGGTAGCCTTCCATAGCGGCCCCCACGGTGCCGGAATAAATCGTGTCGTCACCCATGTTGGCGCCGTTGTTGATGCCTGACACCACCAAGTCGGGGCGGTAGTCCAGCAGTCCGGTCAGGGCAATGTGCACGCAGTCGGCTGGCGTACCGTTGACATAGCGAAAGCCATTGGGCGCACGGTGAACATACAGGGGCGAATGCAGCGTCAGGGCGTTGGACTTGGCGCTGTTGTTGACCTCCGGCGCAATCACCTCCACCTCGGCCACATCTTTCAAAGCCTCGTAGAGCGCCATGAGACCTGCGGCCTGAAAGCCATCGTCATTGGAAATAAGTATTTTCATAGGGTGCCGTTGTTCCGGGAGATTGTAGGTTGAAGCACTTTATGGGCCCGCACGGCCATCCCCGACATGGTGCGCAACAGAACACCCACAAAGCACCCGTTCATTCAAATAATTGAAACTTAGTCATCAATTAAAAGCAAATATTGGCAACGCAGAGGACCCTAAACTGCGCCCATGAACACAGCACATAACGCCAGCAATCGCTACAACACGACGTCGATCCTGCTGCACTGGATTCTTGGAATAGCGCTTATCGCTATCTTTTGCTTTGGTATTTATATGGCTGACCTGCCGTTTTCACCGACACGCCTCAAATTATTCAACTGGCACAAGTGGGCCGGCGTCTCGATTTTGGCCCTGTCCGCGCTGCGCCTGGTGTGGCGGCTAACCCATCCTGCACCCGCACTCCCCGCAAAAATAGAAAACGCCATGCCCGCATGGCAATTGCTGGCGCACAAGGGCACGCACCTGGGTTTGTACGCCCTGTTCTTTGTGGTCCCGCTCATGGGCTGGGCTTATTCGTCGGCTGCCGGCTTTCCGGTCGTTTTGTTTGGACAGTTTCCGCTACCTGACCTGGTGGGTGCCGATAAGGCGTTGGCCGAAACCCTAAAGGCGCTTCACAAGGCCAGTGCCTTTGCCCTGGCGCTGCTGGTGGTGTTGCACGTTGCTGCAGCCCTGAAACACCACTTTATTGATCGCGACGGCCTGCTCAATCGCATGTCCTTGCGCGGCTAAACCTCACACCTTGGATTTCCCCATGAAACAACTTCGTACCCTCACCCTTTGCGCCGCTGCTGTGGCTGCGCTGGCCGCCCCTGTAGGCGCACTCGCCCAGCAAAAGCTGGTCGCGGCACAAAGCGACATCAGCTTTGTGACCAAGCAAATGGGCGTACCCTTGGAGGGGCACTTCAAAAAGTTTGACGCCCAGATCAGTTTTGACACGGCCAAACCTGAAGCCTCAAAAATTGCCTTCAGCATTGACACCGGCAGCGCGTCCTTGGGTGCCCCGGAGTCCGATGCCGAATTGCCCAAAGCCGCCTGGTTTAACGTCGCCAAGTTCCCACAGGCCACCTTTCAGTCGGCTAGCGTCAAAGCGCTGGGTGCCGGCAAATTCCAGATCACCGGCAAGCTCACCATTAAGGGCAATGTCAAAGACATCGACGTACCCGTGGCGCTGACCCAGGCCAACGGTGTCACCACCGCCGTTGGCCAGTTCCCGATCAAACGCCTGACCTACAAGATTGGCGAAGGCGAATGGACCGACACCTCCATGGTGGCCGACGACGTTCTGGTCAAGTTCAAGCTCGCCATCAGCGGCATGGGCAAGCTGTAACACCCCCTTTTTTTCTCAACCTTTTTTCAACCCACCGGAGTATTTACGAATGAAAAAGTCCCTCTTGGCCCTGGCTGCCGCAGCCGCTCTGCTCTCCAGCGTTGCCCACGCTGAAAACGCCACTTACGCCTTCGACCCCTCGCACACCTACGTGACGTTTGAGATTAGCCACTTCGGCACCTCGACCAACCGCGGCCGTTTCGACAAGAAGGAAGGCACTGCGCAACTGGACAAAGCCGCCAAGACCGGCAAGGTGGACGTCACCATCGACACCACGTCCATCAACACCGGCTTTGAAGCCTTCAACAAGCACCTGCAAAGCGCAGACCTGTTTGACACCGCCAAGTTCCCCACCATCAAGTTCTCCGGCGACAAGTTCACTTTCAACGGTGACAAGGTCAGCCAGATCAGCGGTAACCTGACCCTGATGGGCAAGACCCAACCCGTGACCCTGAAGGCAAATCAGTTCAACTGCTACATGAACCCGATGGTTAAGCGTGAAGTGTGCGGCGGCGATTTTGAGACCACCATTGACCGCACCCAGTTCGGCATGAACTACGGCATCGACTGGGGCTTCCCCAAAGACGTGCGCCTGGTGATCCAGGTTGAAGCCGTCAAGCAGTAAGCGAATACCATCCCTGCAAAAGCCCCGTGGCCATTTGGTCGCGGGGCTTTTTGTATTACGCCGAGTTAAACTGCGGTATGGCCACCAAGGGCGACCCCAATCCAATAATTTCGCTTTTTGCACAACTGTTCGGCGAAGCCGAAACGGTTGGCAAGGACCATGGCGACGCCGCCCCCAATGCACCGGAAGGCGCCCCCAACATAGACCGCGAACCCACGCTTCTGGAGCGCATGAAGCGCCAGAAGAAAAATGACGCGGTTCGCAAGCTCGAATTCAGCCGACTGCGCGCCATCATTCACGCCGACAAAGGCGATATGGCCCCCGTACCAACCACCGCAACCGGTCACAGCAACTTGTGGTCCGACCGTGCGGCGCCCCGCCCTACGAGACCCAGTTCGCTTGATCAGGTCAAGGGGGCCGATGTACAGCTCACCACCTGGTGGGGCAACACCACCTCTGCAGCCTCTACCGCACCCGCTGCACTGCGTACAGCGCACTCCGAGCTTTCTGACGCCGATTCATCGTTTGCTCGGCTGGATTCCGCTTCTGCCCCGGCTCCGCGTAAACCAATTACACGCACCTCGACAAACCCCATTGAAATCGGAATTCGCAGCGCGGCCTCCGACTTTGCGGGCGGTTTATTTGCCGAAGCGCAAACAACGCTTTCCAATCTGTTGGGGCAAGATTCGCTGCCTGAGAGTTCCGCTGAATTGCTCACCACCTGCCTGCTGGAGATCTATCGCGGCACCGGTCAGCACGAAGAGTTTGAGCTTTTGGCGTTGCAATATGCCGAGCGCTTTGGTCGCTCCCCCATCGAGTGGTTTGAAGTTTCGCGTGAAAGCGGCCCTGCTTTGGCTAATACGGCTATTGCCAACACCCGAAATTCCATTTGGTATTGCCCCGACCTGCTCGACGACCGGGCTCTGGCCCAATGCATTCGGGTCACTAGCGCCAATAATTTCAGCCAAGATGCATCCGGAAAAATGGTTTGCGCCATTGACTGGAGCGATTTGAAGAACATTGACCCGGAGATAGCAACCTCTTGGGCCAACCAAATCAATTCTTGGTCCAAACGCCCTATCGAATTGCATTGGTCCGGCATTAATGAACTGCTTGATGCCACCGAACGGTGCAAATCCTCAGCCAGTACCAAACGCTATATGCAGTGGTGGCTGATCCACCTGGAACTACTGTGCCTTTTGCAGCAACCTGAACTGCACGAAGCGGTTGCGCTGGATTATTGCGTTGAGTTTGAGGTGTCAGCCCCCAGCATGCACAAGGTAGAGAGCCAAATTATTTTGCAGAACGCCCTCACCTTGCCCAATGTTCCCGTCGCAAGTTGGCCTCAATTGGCAAATGACAAGCACGGAGAGTTGGAGGAATATTCGGTCATAACGCTGGAAGGCAGCGTCTGCAGTGATCAAGATATTGGTGCGATATTGAACACAAAGCCCACCGGTGTTCCGCTTACGGTGCACTGCGCGCGTTTACTTCGTATTGACGACAACCGTGCCAATAAACTTATTCAATGGGCCAAGGAATGTCAGGGCAGACAATGCACCCTTCATTTCACGCACCTGCCGAAATTAGGCCATGCACTGTTTCACACGTTGGGCCTGCAGAAATACGCAACCCTCACCGCCGCACCCCGTTAAGCGCCATTGCGGCGCTACCAACGGGATGCACGGCGCATCAAGCCATTAAGCGGCAATCAGAAACTGTTCTTTGGGCTGGCCTTGGGCTACCAATGCGGCGAGCCACTTGGGCGTCAGACCACGACCGGTCCAGGTTTCGCCATTGGGGCCACGGTATTTGGCAGCCACAGCAGCGGTGGGCTTCTTGACTTTTGCCGGCTTCGCTGCGGCACCTGCCTTGGCCTTGCGACCGGGTTTTGCCTTCACTTTGGCAGACTGCAGATCTTTGACGGTGATGCCAAAGGCCGCCATCTTGGCGCGAATTTCGACGATAGTCGCCTCAAACTCTTTGGCACGAATCTCTTCGGCCTGCTTTTGCAGGTTGGCGATCTGGCTCTGCAAATCAATCAGCTTAGACATAATTTATTTTTTCCAACTAAGAAGTTAATGGGTTTTTTCCGTCTCAAACTATTGAGGCGAGTCAGAAATATATCACCAAATAGAATGCAGTGAACAAATTAATCCTATTTTCTTGTTTCTTCAAAGCGCTGCAGTGCAGTATTCAGGCTTCAATGCAATCAATTCGCCCTCGGGTATTTCACGTATTTGTGATCTCCATTGCCTGTCTTTTGTTGGGAATTGGCCCGCTTCATGCGGCGTCACTATCGGAAGGTCATGTACTTCAAAAGACATATACCGCGCTGGAGGCCCAACTACAAAACAGTCCACTCTGGTTGACGACAATTACCTTGGCCGGTTGACGACAACTATGTTGGCCGGTCAGTGACCTGTTCCGGGCGGGTCCGGGAGGCGGGGCTACCGTTGGACCTTCGAACACAAATCGAAGGTAGGCGGCATGCCCGGCAAGAGAATCACGGACCACCAAGTGCACAAGTACAAGCAACACCGCAACCAACTCAGCCAGGTCGCATCTGCCGCTAAGGCCGGCATCAGCGAACGCAGCGCCCGCCGCATTGAAGACGCCAACCATCTTCCTTCCCAGCGCCCCGAACGGAACTGGCGCACCCGCCCAGACCCCTTGGAGGCGGTCTGGGACAGTGAAGTCGTGCCTCTGCTGCAAACCGATGCCCGGCTCAATGCCGTTACTCTGCTCGAAGAGCTGCAACGCCGCTATCCAGGTCAGTGGGACAGCAGCGTGCTGCGCACCCTGCAACGCCGTGTGCGTCAGTGGCGTGCCAAGTACGGTGCCGAACGCGAGGTCTACTTCGCCCAGGAGCACCCGCCCGGACGCCAATGCCTGTCGGACTTCACCGTGCTCGATGAGCTCTGCGTCGAGATTGACGGGGTGGTGTTTGCCCACCGTCTGTACCAGTTCGCACTGGCCTATTCCGGTTGGCGCCACGCCACGGTCATCGACTCCGGCGAGAGCTTCATGGCGCTGTCCACCGGATTACAGGCAGCTTTGTGGGCATTGGGCGGTGTCCCCGAAGAGCACCGAACCGACAGCCTGTCGGCAGCATTCAACAACCTAGCCGAACAAGAGGAATTGACCAAGCGGTATGCAGAGCTGTGCAGCCACTACGGACTGCGTGCAACACGTTGCAACCCCGGTCAATCCAATGAGAACGGCTCCATCGAATCACGCAACAACACCCTTAAGACCGCACTGGACCAGGCGTTGTGCTTACGTGGCACTCGCAGCTTCGATACGCGAGCTGATTACGAAACGTTTGTCGACACCGTCGTGCAGCGCATGAATACGCGTGCGGCCAAGTTCTTGGTCACCGAGCGTGCCATGCTCAAGCCCTTGCCGGTGCGCCGAACCGCCGAGTTCGAAGAGATTCCTGCACGGGTCAGCAAATACGCCATCTTCAACCTCAAGGGCTCCCTGTACAGCGTACCAAGCCAGCTCATTGGCCACCGGTTGATGGTGCGCCAGTATGCCCAGCATGTGGAGTGCTGGTTAGGCGGCCAATGCGTACTGAGTCTGCCAAGGGCAAGACCAGGAGACGGCCAGCGTGCGGGTCGTGCCATCGACTACCGGCATTTGGTGGGTGCATTGAAGCGCAAACCAGGTGCGTTCGCCCGCTGGGTGCTGCGTGATGCAGCATTCCCCCGTGCCGTGTACCGCCAGACATGGGAACGACTGGCTGCACAACGACCTGAGCGCGAAGCGTGCAAGACCATGGTGGGTCTATTGGTTCTGGCAGCCGACGGACATGAGGCCCAACTTGCCCAGGAGCTGGAGCAGTTGATTGAGCTGGACCAATTGCCTGACCTCAATGCCTTGACCCAGTTTCTGGCACCACCCAAGGGTGATGTGCCGCAGGTAGTCGTGACACTGCCAACGCTGGCCTCTTATGACGAGTTGTTTGAGGTGACCCTATGAGCACGGCGTCAATTACAAACGCCACAACGAC
>ERZ1034363.1108-NODE-1108-length-16135-cov-5.931000_pt1 | contig 16135 bp, 15 predicted proteins | sample MGYA00520616_ERZ1034363 | MGnify/ENA primary metagenome ERZ1034363 (study PRJEB33736, sample SAMEA104284506) | Azolla filiculoides | biome: Urban; feature: Water surface; material: Ditch water | place: Netherlands | collected 2015-10-28 | depth 0-0.1 m ...
TTTTGAAGAGTGGGACGAGCCCCACATCAGTGGCATACGCTGGGTGTCCGAGCTGGTGGGTATGGCCGGGGGGGAGGACGTGTTCCCCGAGCTGGCCGTGCAGTCTCTGGGCAAGGACCGCATCATTGCCGACGGGCAGACCATCGTGGATCGCGCGCCCGACATCATCATTGGCTCGTGGTGCGGCAAGAAGTTTCGCCCCGAAAAAGTGGCCGCTCGCCCGGGTTGGCAAGACGTGCCTGCGGTGCGCAATGGGCAGGTGTTTGAGATCAAATCGGCCGACATCTTGCAGCCCGGCCCCGCTGCGCTGACCGACGGCGTGGCGCAGCTGCACCGCATCTTTTGTCAGTGGGAGGCGCAGCATGGCTGAGTGGTTCATGCGTGTGGCGTGCGTCTGGCTGCTGTGCGGCTCGGCCCAGGCCGCCACCGTGCTGGACGATCAGCAGCAAAAAATCCAGATCGCCCAGCCGCCTCAGCGCATCGTGAGCTTGTTGCCGTCGCTGACCGAAACCGTCTGCGCATTGGGCGCTTGCCAGCGCCTGGTGGGGGTGGACCGGTATTCCAACTGGCCCGCGTCCATCGCCCGGGTGCCCCGCGTGGGCGGCGGCATTGATCCCAACATCGAAAGCATCGTTGCGCTCAAGCCCGATCTTGTGCTGGCAGCGGGCTCCACCCGGGGGGCAGACCGCTTGCAGGCGCTGGGCCTGACGGTGCTGCGGCTGGAGCCGCGCAACCATGCCGACGCGCAGCGGGTGCTTCGCACCGTGGGCGACGCCTTGGGCGTGCCTGCACCCGAGAGTGAGCGCGTTTGGCGCGAGATTCAGGCCGGTGTGCAAGCGGCGGTGCAGTCGCTCAGCCCGCAAGCCAAAGCCCAGCGGGTTTATTTTGAAGTCAGCTCCGCCCCCTATGGGGCCAGCGAATCGTCGTTCATCGGTGAAACGCTCACCCGCATGGGCGTGGCCAACATCCTGCCTGCGGCCATGGGGCCGTTTCCGCAGGTCAACCCCGAATTTGTGGTGCGTGCCCAGCCTGACGTGATCATGGCGGGTGACAGCAGCCGCATCAGCATGGCGCAGCGCCCGGGCTGGGCCAGCCTCAAAGCCATGCAGGCGCAGCGCATCTGCGTGTTCAAACAGGCCGAGTCCGACATGCTGGTGCGTGCAGGTCCGCGCATGGCCGAGGGGGCCCGGCTGATGGCCGAGTGCCTCAACCGTGCGGCCGGGGGGCAGCGATGAAACCGTTGCAGCACCGGGCGGCCCGCTGGGCCTGGGGCTTGTTGCTGTTGGGCGTGGCCATTGTGCTCTTGGGCACCGCCGCAGGCAGCCAGGGCTGGCAGGCTTGGTGGTTGGGTCCGGCTGACGAGGTCTCACGCCAGATCGTCTGGGACATTCGCCTGCCGCGCAGCCTGGGGGCCTGGCTGGGTGGGGCCTTATTGGGGCTGGCTGGTGCGGTGGCCCAGGGCCTGTTTCGCAACCCGCTGGCCGATCCCTATTTGCTGGGCAGTGCCTCGGGTGCATCGCTGGGCGTGGGCACTTATTTGAGTTTATTTGGCGGCAGCGCCTGGGCCATGAGCTGGTGGATGGGCGTGGGCCTCACGGGTGCGGCCTTTGTGGGCGCGGTGCTGGCGGTGCTGCTGACCTTGTTGTTGGCGCGTGGCGTGCAGCAAACCCTGCGCCTGCTTTTGGCTGGGGTGGTGGTGGGCGTGGTGCTGGGGGCGGTCACCTCGATGGTGTCTTTGCTCCAGCCGCAAGTGCTGCAAGCCATGCAGGGTTTCATGCTCGGCTCGACCGCTTTTGTGAGCTGGACCGCCTGCGCGACGTTGAGCTGCGTGTTGGCGGTGTGCGTGGCGCTGGCCTGGGCCTTTGCCCGCGTGCTGGACGCGCTCACGCTGGGTGAATCCACCGCGCACAGCCTGGGCGTGCCGCTGCGCTCGGCGCGGCTGGTGTTGGTGGGCGTGATCTCTCTGAGCACCGGCGCGGCGGTGGCGCACATCGGGCTCGTGGCCTTTGTGGGCCTGGCCGCACCGCACCTGGTGCGTTCGCTGGTGCGCAGCACCCACGCCTGGCGCTTGCTGCTGGCGGCGCTCATGGGTGGGGCCTTGTTGTCGCTGGCCGATGTGCTGGCCCGCGTGCTGTTTGCCCCGCAAGAATTGCCGGTGGGTGTGCTCACGGCGGTGCTGGGCGGTGGTTATCTGCTCTGGCGCATTTACCGTGACACGCGCCACCGTGGCGGGGCAGGGGGGCTTTCATGACACACGCCTTGCAAACTCGGCAGTTGCATGTGCAACTGGCAGGTCGCCCGGTGCTCACGGGCATCGACTTGCAAATCACCGCAGGCCGCTGGACCTGCGTGGTGGGCCCCAATGGCGCGGGCAAATCCACCTTGCTCAAGGCGCTGGCGGGCCTGTTGCCGCACAGCGGCCAAGTGCTCTGGCAAGGCCGCGCACTTGAGAGCATCGCCCGCCGTGAACGTGCTCTGCAACTGTCCTGGCTCGGCCAGGGTGAGGCCAGCTCGCTCGATTTGCGGGTGTGGGACGTGGCCATGTTGGGCCGACTGCCGCACCAGGGCTGGCTCGATGCCCCCAATGACCAAGACGCCCAAATGGTCGAAGCCGCGCTCAAGGCCACCCAGGCCTGGGACTGGCGCGAACGCACCTTGGGCGAACTCTCGGGCGGTGAACGCCAGCGCGTGCTGCTGGCCCGAGCCATGGCGGGCAATGCCCCGATCATGCTGATGGACGAGCCGCTGGCCAACCTCGACCCGCCGCACCAGGTGGACTGGCTGGAGCAAGTGCACTGCCTGCTGGCCCAAGGCACCACCGTGGTCAGCGTGCTGCATGAGATTGGTATGGCCTTGCACGCCGACGAGATCATCGTGATGGCCCAGGGCCGCGTGGTACACCACGGCGCGGGCCACGCCGCTGAAACCCACACCGCCATCGAGGCTGTGTTTGACCACCGCATCCGCATTGCTGCACTGGGCGAGCAATGGGCCGTGTTGCCACGCCTTTGAACCTGGAAGACCGAGATGACCGCACGTTGCATCATGGTGCTGGGCACCGCCAGCGGGGCAGGCAAAAGCTGGCTGACCACGGCGCTGTGCCGCCATTACGCCCGCCAGGGTTTGAAAGTTGCGCCCTTCAAAGCACAAAACATGAGCAACAACGCCCGCGTGGTTGCCAGTGCCAGCGGCTTGGGCGAGATCGGCAGTGCGCAATACTTTCAGGCGCTGGCGGCCAAAGCCGAGCCGGATGTGCGCATGAACCCCTTGCTGCTCAAACCCGAAGCCGACACGCGCAGCCAGGTGGTGTTGCTCGGCCAAGTCAGCCAAGTCCTGAGCGACACGCCATGGCGTGGGCGCAGTGAGAAAGTCTGGCCCAAGATCGCAGCTGCGCTCGACGAGCTGATCGCAGAAAACGATGTGGTCGTCATCGAGGGCGCAGGTTCGCCTGCCGAGATCAACCTCATGGACAGCGACATCGTCAACTTGCGGGTGGCACGCCATGCCCATGCCCAATGCCTGCTGGTGACCGACATCGACAAAGGCGGAGCCTTTGCCCACCTCTATGGCACTTGGGCTCTGTTGCCACCCGAAGACCAAAAACGGATCACTGGTTTTGTACTGAACAAATTCCGGGGCGACGCCAGCCTGCTGGCCCCTGCGCCCGAGATGTTGCAGACTTTGACGGGTGTGCCCACCGTGGCTGTGCTGCCGATGTGGTGGCAGCATGGCTTGCCCGAAGAAGACGGCGTGTTCGATGACCGCAGCAGCGCCAACGGATCGGTGACAAAAACCGTGGCCGTGATCGCTTACCCACGCATCAGCAATCTCGACGAGTTTCAGCCCCTCAAAAATGTGCCCGGTGTGCGCCTACTCTGGGCACGCAACCCGGCCGATTTGGCCGGGTTGCAAACCAGCGACTGGGTGGTATTGCCCGGCAGCAAACACACCAGCAGCGACTTGGCCTGGCTGCGCCAGCAAGGGCTGGATTCGGCCATCACCGAACACGCCCATCGCGGGAGGGCCGTGCTGGGTATTTGCGGTGGCCTGCAAATGCTGGGCGAAGCGTTGATCGACCCCCATGGCATTGACGGCAACGCCCCCGGGCTGGGCCTGCTGCCGTTGGTGACCCATTTTTCGCTGGACAAGACGGTGACGAAGACCGTGGCACGCTTTGATCAAGTTCAAGGCCCTTGGTCTGCACTGAGCAGCATCGAGGCGGCGGGCTACGAAATTCACCACGGCCAGACGCAAGGCCACAGCGCCATGCTGGCAGCGGGCTCATCGCTGCACGAAGTCATGCCGGGCTTGGCTTGGCAAAGTAGCGGGGGCCAGGTGTTGGGCACGTATTTTCATGGTCTATTTGAATGCCCGGCTGTACTGCAAGCCTTGTTTGGCGCACAAGCCCCCACATTGGAAACGGTTTTCGAAGGCCTGGCCGATTTCCTTGAAACGCACACCGATGCCTCCGTCTTGCGGCGGTTGATTGAAGACCGAACCGATCGCTAAAATCGATGCCATGGAACTCAAAATCGTCGTCTACTCCAAGTCCGCATGCCCCCAATGCGAATCCGCCAAAATGGTGCTCAAGTCCAAGTCATTGGCCTTTGAAGAAATCAAAATCGACGGCGAAGCCGAGCGCATGGCCTTTTACGAAAAGTGTGGCCCATCGGTTCGCCAAATGCCCCAGATTTTCATCAACGACCAGCGCGTGGGGGGGCTGGCAGGCTTGCAGGCAGCGCTGGTACAACTGGGCCGCTGAATCGAGCCTCAAGGGCTTGTGAAATCACCAAAAGAAATGCCATGAGCCTGATACTCAAACAAGCCATCACCGGGCCGGCCGCTTGGAAGGGCGCCGACATGCAGGGGGACACATCCTGGCTGCATCTCTTGTCTGCACAAGCCGTTGCCACGCTGGACGCTGCCTTGGCCCACGTCAAGGCCCAAGGGCTGACGTTTCCGAATTTCAGCCGAGAGGATTTTCCCATTGGCGACTGGGCCCAGGCCCTGAAAGTCCACAGCGATGAACTGGAAAACGGCCGGGGCTTTTTGGTGCTGCGGGGCTTGCCTGTCGAGCGCTACAGTGAAGAAGACATTCAAATCATCTACTACGGCATTGGCCTGCACATGGGTGTGCCCGTTCGGCAAAACCCCAAAGGGGACCTGCTCGGCGTGGTCATGAACGTGGGCGATGTGACGAAAAAAACCACCCGCGTTTACGAAACCAACCTGTACCTGCCGTACCACTCAGACCCGTCGGATGTGGTGGGCCTTTTATGCCTGCGCAAGGCCAAGCAGGGTGGTTTGAGCTCGCTGGTGAGCGTGGCGGCGATCTACAACGAGATCCTGCAGCACCACCCCGAGTACCTGGGTCTGTATTACCGCACTTGGTATTTTTCGCACCTGTGCGAAGACCTGCCCAGCCTGTCGCCCATCTTCAGCCACCACCAAGGCAAGCTCAGCTGCCGCTACCTGCGCCAGTACATCGAGCTGGGCCACGAAATCCGAAACCTGCCGCTGTCCAAGGTCGAAATCGAAGCACTCGATTTGTTCGACGACATCATGCACCGCGATGATTTCCGCTTGAGCATGATGCTTGAGCCCGGTGACCTGCAGTTCGCCAACAACTACGCCGTGCTGCACTCGCGCAACGAGTTTGAAGACCACGGCGTGCACGAGCTCAACCGCAAGATGCTGCGCCTGTGGGTCAAGATGCCCAACGCGCGGACACTGGCCCCCGAGTTTCCGGGGCGCAACGGTTTCCCGGCACCCGCTGTGCTCGCCTGATCGCACCGAGCACCAGCGCTGCCCCTACGGGCGGATTTTGGCGGCGGGTGAGGCTTTCTTGGGCGTTAACTTGGCCTTGCCTGCTTCGTCCAGACACAGCAGCGTGTCCACATGCGCCATGAACCGGTTGAGATAGTCCGGTGAAATATCGCGCATCAGCCCCAGTGAGCGCAGCACCAACATGTGCGAGTTAATGGGGCCTGCGTTTTGCGGCGCTTGGGCAATGGCTTGGGTGACCTGCTTTTGCACGCTGATCTGGCTCAATTGCTTTTTAAAGGCCTGAATGCGGGGGCTTTCAAGCCCCCATCCTGTCGTTTTGCTGGAGGCTTGCGGGGTACTTTTCGATCCCATGTCGTGCAGCAGTGTGGCCAAGGGGGAGGGGATAGCGTCCTGTTTTTCCACCGGCGCAGTCGCTGCGCTCATGCGGGTCTCCAAACGCACAAGAGCCTCTTGCAGTTTGGCCACGAGCTTCAGTTGCGCAGGGCCCGATTGTTCACGCGTGCGCTTGGCCAGTGTTTCGATGTAATGCCAACCCACCGCATCCACCCGCGCAGCTCCCGACGCACGCAAGGCGTCAAGGTCGGGCAGCGGCGCTGGCGTGGTTTCGTTCATGGTTTGACGGTTGGCTGTTGGGTGCTGGCCGCATTGGCAGCTTTGGGCACAGGGGCCATTTCCACGCGGCGGTTTTGGGCGCGGGCCTTGTCGCTGGTGTTGGCCACCAGGGGTTGCTCTTGGCCGAAGGCCGCAGCAAACAGCGCCGATGACGGCATGCCTTCTTCGATCAAAGTGCGCGTCACCGTCAAGGCTCGCTGGGCAGAAAGCTCCCAGTTGTCTTCGAATTGGCGGTTGCGGTTGCTGACCGCCTTGTCATCGGTGAAACCACTGACCATCAGCATCTCATCACGCGACTCCAGGTAGCTGCGCAGCGGAGCCACCAGGCTCTTGAGCAGTTGGCGTCCTTCGGGTTCGAGCTTGTCAGAGTTCAGCTCAAACAACAGCTTGCCGCTGATGCCGATGCGGCCATTGTTCAAGGTGATGCGGCCACTGGCCAGTGGAATGGCCAAGGCTTGTTCCAACGAGAGGCGCTTTTGCTCTTCGACCTGCCGCTTTTGCACCTCGTCTTCGAGCTTGGAGGCCATGTCCAGTTGCGCTGCCATCACCCCCACCAACAAGAGGACAAAGGCCCCCAGCAGGCCGGTCATCAAGTCGGCAAATGAGATCCAGGTGGGCGTGGTGGATTCGCTCTCGGCTTCGAGTTCCAGCATCAAGCGCCTCCTTCGGCTTGGCGCTGCTGCAGGGCTTCCAGCACATCTTTTTGGCTGCCAATGCTCAGGTCAATCATTTCACGAGCCTGCGCCACGTAATAGGCCAGTTGCTCGTCACTGCGCGTCATGGATTTCTCGATCGCTTGCTCGATGCGCTGAAGGTTGGTCATGAGCTTTTCGTTGGTCTCGCTGAACGAGCGAACGGCAAAGCCAAAGCTCTCGCCCAAGCTCGCCACATCCACCGCGCTGGCCGTGACTTGCGCCGCGATGTCGCCCAGCTTGCCCGTCTCGGCCGCCACGTGTTCGTGGAACTCACCGCTGGTCTGGCTCAGCGTGGCTTGGCTGGCCGAGACCATGGCGTCGATCACGCCGCGTTGCTCGGTCGACGCGTGGTTGATCGCATCCAGCAAGGTGCTGAGCGTGCCCAGGATGCGGGTGCGCTCTTCGAGCAAGGCGTTGTCGCGCGCCACGCTGACCGAGATTTCTTGGCGCAGCTGACCAATGACTTCGGCAGCGGCCTTGGGCGCTTCGGAGGCGGTTTCGATCAGGCGTGTGATCGGATCTTCCAGGGCGGTGCCCAGCGTGGTCAGGTGGGTGGTCACCGCGCTTTGCAGCTCGCTCAGGCGAGCCACGGCGGTCTGACCGCGCACGTCTTCGGCATCCCGCAGGGCCGAGAGTTCCTGGCGCAGCACGGCCGCGAGTTCTTCGGCGCGTTGCTGGTGCCCTGCAGTCCACTGCGCCTCTGTGGCGATGCGCTCGCGCATCAGCGTTTCGCTGCTGGCCATCAGGCGTGTGATTTCGGCCAAGGTTTGCGTGGCCTGGGTTTGGGTGTGGGTCGTGATGTCTTGCGCCGTGCGGGTCAGCGTGTCGCAAATGGTTTGTTGCTGCGCCAGGGTTTGCGCGCCTGCACTTTGCCACTGCTGCCCCAAGCTGCCCGCCGTGGCTTCGAGAGAGGCTTTCCATGCTTCCAGGCGCGCTTGGTCGGCTGCTGCGCGTTCGTCGTGCAAGCGCGTGATGTCGGCCAGCGTCTGGCTGGCATGGCTTTGTGCGTTCGTTTGAATGGCTTGAGCCGTTTCGCCCAAGGTATCGCAAATCGCTTGCTGTTGTGCCAGCGTCTGTGTGCCAGAAGCCTGCCACTGGCTGTGCAGTGCCGTGGCCATTTGTTCCAATGCGGATTGCCAAGCTTGCAAGCGTTGTTGGTCGGCGCTGCTTTGCAGGGCTTGTTGTGCGGTTTGCGCGTCGCCGACTTGGTCGACCAGGGCCTTCGCACTGCGCTCGAAATTCTGGCTGAACGCGTCCAGTGTTTGCCCGACACGCTCACTCATTTGGGTACTGGCTTGCGCGTGGCGTGTCAGTGTCTCGGCACTGGTCTGCGCCACGGTGGCTGCCGTTGCGGCCATTTGGGTCTGCAGTTCGCCCAGTTGCTGCTGCGTGTTGAGCAGCAGGCGCTCGTTCATGGTCTGGGCTTGTTCGCTCAGTTGCGTCATGGTGGCTTGCACCACGGGGCGAATGCCGTCGCTGGCCAGTTGCATGCTTTGGCTCAGACTGCTGCGCAGCGATTGGTCCACCGATTGCGCCAGACCTGTGTAGGCCGAGTGCACTTGCGTGTGGAAACTTTGCTGGTTGGCCAGCAAGCGTTCATTCATTTGCTGGCTGGTTTCGGCCATTTGCGCCATCAGGGTCTGCAGTTGCTGCACCACTTGCGGCAGGGCTTGCGACTGTTGTTGCAAGGCCTTGAAGGTTTCTTGCCGTTGGTGCACCAGAGAAAAGCCGCGCAGGCTGCTCACCATGAGCGTGTCCAGCTGCTGAGTCGCTAGGGCACGTTCACGCCGGGCCAAGCTGCTCATCAAGCCCAGCATGGCCGAGGTGGCCACGCCAGCCACCGACGTGCCAAAGGCCAGACCCAGACCTTTGATGGGTTCGGAAAACGCGGACCGAATGCCCGCCACGTTGGTCGAGCCTTCGAGTGCAAACACTGCGCCATTGAGCGTGACCACCATGCCCAAAAACGTGCCCAGCATGCCAAGCATGACCAACAAGCCCACCAAATAGGGCGTCAATGCCGGACCCGGTAGGCCCACGCGCTCACCCTCGACGCGTTGGCGGATTGGGTTTTGCAAACCCGATGGCAGGGTGATTAGCCAATCATTGAGGTTTTGCAACTGGGGGGGGATATTGGCCAAAGCTTGGTTCAGCGCGGCGGTCGCGAGCCGGTATTGGTGCAGCTCGATCGTGCCGAAAACATACACCCCGCCAATGACCGCCGCCATGATCAAGACCAGCAGGTGCGAGGTGGCCACAGCAGCCGCGACCCAAAGCACGGCCAATGCGCCCAGCCCGAAGGCGATGTGAAAGGAATATCGTTTCATTGTTCTTGTGGTGTGTAGGTGTGGAAGGCTTCGAGAAGGCCCAGAACAGGTTGCAGTCGTGTGTCCAACTCTGCCAGCAATGCGGTGCGCATGGCTTGGCGCATTGGTAACAGCCAGACACCCAAAGCAGGGGCGGTCATGGCTTCGGCGCCTGCATCAGCGGCTTCGGCTTGTTTCTTGAGGTGTTGTTTGAGGGCTTGTGCAAAGCGCTTTTCGTGCAGCTTGGAGACTTTGCCCAGCAACACTGCCTCGCGCTCGCTCAGGATATTTTCAAAGGCGGCATCGAGTGCGGCCAGCTGCTGCAGGCGAGGCGAACTTTGACTCAATTGCCCCCGCACTTGCGAACGCAAAGTTTGAATGGACGATTCCATTTGCCGCTGGTGGGCGGCATAAAACCGGCGGTAGGACTCAAAAGCTGTTTTGGGCTCAATAGGCTCGTCAATTTCGGCAGGAGGCATGTCGATGCGTGCCAGACCGGAGCCAGTGGGCGCACCTTGCGCGATGGACTGCTCAAGTTGAGCCCGCACTTTGTCCACATACCGGGTCAGTGCTTCGGCTGTCATGACCCCCGCTCGTCGCACGTGCGCAGGCTGTGGCGCGGCAGATGGCTGCTCAGGGTTGAGCACGCCGTGCAAGGCAATGGCCTGGCGAAAGTTCAACCAATCGCCCAACTTCTGTCCCACATCGTCCGCGACAGGGGCGGCATCGATCATGGCGTTTTCAGTCAGAAAACGCGTGAGTCTGGAGCTGTTGAGGTGGGTACGCGGCGAGGGGCGCGTCATGGACGGGTGTGTTTGGCTACAAAAATCAGAGCTGCTGGGCTCAGGGCGTGACGGATGCCAAGGCTGGCACTGGCGATTCACAAAATTGTGATTTTACCCGTCGAAGGCATGGACCCCCGATCGAGCCGGGGGTGACAAAACAAGAGGGAGCGGGGGGGACAAAACGGGGTGATCGGGTGTGACGAAATAAGGTCTCGGGGTGCTTTTCATGTCATACCCGGCTTGACCGGGTATCCATGAACCCTGCAATCCAAGGCGTCTTGGGCTTGAAGTCGCAAAAAGCCGCCACAGCGCACTGCCCGCACAGCGGTTTGCGCGCTTGGCACACATAGCGCCCATGCAGGATCAGCCAATGGTGGGCGTCCACCAAATACTTGGCGGGAATGCGTTTGAGCAGCTTTTGTTCCACTTCCAAAGGCGTTTTGCCGGGGGCCAAGCCCGTGCGGTTGCCCAGGCGGAAGATGTGTGTGTCCACCGCCATGGTGGCTTCGCCAAAGGCCGAATTCAACACCACATTGGCGGTTTTTCGGCCTACACCGGGCAGGGCTTCCAAGGCTTCGCGCGTGCGTGGGACTTGACCGCCGTGCTGCTCCACCAAAATGCGGCAGGTTTCCATCAGATGTTTGGCTTTGCTTCGGTACAGGCCAATGGTTTTGATGTAGCCCTCCAGCCCCGCCAGACCGAGGTCCAGGATCTTTTGCGGCGTGCCCGCCACCGGGAAGAGTTTGCGCGTGGCCTTGTTGACGCCCACATCTGTCGCCTGGGCCGACAGCAGCACGGCGGCCAACAGCTCAAAGACGCTGGTGTACTCCAGCTCCGTCACGGGCATGGGGTTGGCGGCTTGCAAGGTGGCAAAAAAAGATTCGATCTGTGCGGGTTTCATGGGGGTCAAAAGTAGGTGTGCAGATGTTGGCAAAATGACGGCCAAGACAAACCGGGAAGATACACCATGCCTTTGCAATTTGCCGACCGCCTGAACAACGTCGAAACCTCCGCCATCCGCGAGCTTTTCAAGCTTTTGGGCAAGCCCGGGATCATCAGTTTCGCGGGGGGCTTTCCAGACAGCGCCATGTTTGACGTGGACGGCATCCGCGAAGCCAGCAACGCCGCCTTGAGCCAAGACCCCGGCGCCGCCCTGCAATACGGCGCCACCGAAGGCTTTGGCCCGCTGCGTGAGCAACTGGCCCACTTCATGGCCCAAAAGGGTGCCAAAGACGTGACCGCAGACCAGCTGATCGTCACCACCGGCAGCCAGCAGGCGCTGGACTTGATCGGCAAAACCATGATCAGCCCTGGCGACAAGGTGATCGTGGAAGGCCCCACCTTTTTGGCCACGATCCAGTGCTTCCGCCTCTACGGGGCCGAGCTGATCAGCGCCCCGGTGGACGGCCACGGCGTCAAAACCGACGAGCTGGAAAAACTGATCGCCGAGCACAAGCCCAAGTTTGTGTATTTGATCCCCACCTTTGGCAACCCCAGCGGTGCCTTGCTCAGCGCCGAGCGCCGCAAACAGGTGCTGGAGATGGCAGTCAAACACCAAACCCTGATCGTCGAAGACGACCCCTATGGCGATTTGTATTTTGGCGAAGCGCCACCACCCAGCTTGCTGGCCTTAAGCAGCACAGTGCCCGGCAGCCGCGAACTGCTGGTGCATTGCGGCTCGCTGTCCAAAGTGCTGTCGCCCGGCCTGCGCGTGGGCTGGATGATCGCGCCTGCCGAGCTGTTGGGCAAAGCCACCATGTGCAAGCAGTTCAGCGATGCGCACACCAGCACCTTTGCCCAAGCCACGGCCGCGCAATACCTGTTGGCGGGCCGCATGCCTGCCACGCTGGACAAAGTGCGCGCCGTGTATGCCCAGCGCGCCCAAACCATGGGCGACGCGTTGCGCCGCCAACTGGGCGATGCCGTCGATTTTGTGCAGCCCCAAGGCGGCCTGTTCGTCTGGGCGCGCCTCACGGGCGCTGGCGGCAAGGTGGCTGACGGCAATGTGTTTGCCAAACGCGCCATTGACAACGGCGTGGCCTTCGTGCCGGGCACACCGTTCTTTTGCGCCAACCCCGACCACGCCACCTTCCGCCTGAGCTTTGCCACCGTGGGCGAAGACAAGATCCTCGAAGGCGTCTCTCGCCTGGCCAAGGCGCTTTGACTCTCTTCGTCACCCTGAAACTCCTGAGTCTGTCACCCCGGACTTGATCCGGGGTCCATTTCTTCATCACCATGGATCCCGCATCGAGTGCGGGACGACATCAACATGTCTCAAGAACGGTCCTCCAGCGACATCGAACCCGTCAGAACCATCACCGAGCTGTGCATCGATGTCAACGGCACTGAAGTCTGGCTGCAAGGGCAGGGTGACGAAGTCATCCTCATGCTGCACGGCTGGCCCGACACCCGCGCCTTGTGGGACGGCACCGTGGCCGCCCTGCAGGACCGCGCCATCTGTGCGCGATTGACGCTGCCGGGCTTTGAGTCAGGCCCCTCGGCCACCAGCCTGGACGACATGTGCCAGCTCCTGCGCCAGATCGTGGACCGCATCAGCCCGGACAAACCCGTGACCCTGATGCTGCACGACTGGGGCTGCATTTTTGGCTATCAATTCACCATGCGCCACGCCGAGCGGGTGGCCCGCGTGGTGGCGGTGGATGTGGGCGACCACAACTCGGGGGCCTTGTTGCGCAGCTGGGGTACCAAGGAAAAACTGTCGGTGATGGGCTATCAGGTCTGGCTGGCCTTGGCCTGGAAAATCGGCGGCAGTCTGGGCACCCGCATGACCCGCGCCATGGCGCGTTGGCTGCGCTGCCCCACAGACCCGGCCACCATCACCCACAAGATGAACTACCCCTACGCCATGCAGTGGTTCGGCACGGCGGGCGGCTTCAAAGGCGCGGCGCAAATCCAGCTGCCCATGCCGCTCTTGTTTGTTTATGGCGAGCGCAAACCCTTCATGTTCCATTCGGCCAAATGGCTGGAAAAAGTCGCCACCACGCACGGCAGTGCGGTGCAAGGCTTGCCTTGCGGGCATTGGGTCATGATCTCGCGGCCCGAGGCGTTTCATGCACGCGTGCGTGAATGGCTCTGGGGCGGGGTGTGAGGGCTAGGCCATGAAGCCCGAAGACCTGACGAAGCTGGTCACCATGCCCATGCCCTTTGGCAAGCACAAGGGCACACTGATTGCCGACTTGCCCGGCAACTACCTCAATTGGTTTGCGCGTGAGGGTTTCCCCAAGGGCGAAATCGGGCAACTGCTTCAACTCATGCAAGAAATCGACCACAACGGTTTGAGCGATTTGCTCAAGCCTTTGCGCCGCTGATTCTGCGTTTGGGCGCTTTTTCAAGGCTTGATGACTTCCAGCAGCCGATCCAACCCGCCTTCACTGATCGCCACCATCGCCTGCTCACGCACCTTGGGTTTGGCGTGATACGCGACGGACAGGCCAGCGGCACCCATCATCGGCAGGTCGTTGGCGCCATCACCCATGGCAATGCATTCATGCGGTTCGATGCCCAGCAGCGAAGCCACTTCCAGCAAGGTTCGACGCTTCTCGGCGCCGTCGCAAATATCGCCCCAGCTTTGCATGACCAGGCCACCCGTGAGTTCGCCACCCACGATCTCCAGTTGGTTGGAACGGGCGAAGTCGATGTTCAGGCGATCTTTGACGCGGTCGGCAAAGAAGGTGAAGCCACCCGAGACCAGCAGCACCTTCATGCCCGCCTTCTGGCAAGCGGCGATCAGCTCGGCTGCGCCGGGGTTGATCTTCAGGCGCTCGGTGTAAACGCGTTCCATGTCGGCCAGCGTCACGCCCTTGAGCAGCGCCAGACGGCGGCGCAGGCTTTCTTTGAAGTCGGTGATCTCGCCGCGCATGGCGGCCTCGGTGATGGCCGCCACTTCGGATTTGCGGCCCACCGCGTCGGCGATCTCGTCGATGCACTCGATGCTGATGAGCGTGGAGTCCATGTCAAACGCGATGAGCTTGAACTGGGACAAAGAAAGGGGTGCGGTGAAGCCCTGAATGGCAAGGCCGGGGGCAAACTCGGTGGGGGAGGCGGTGGCGATGGTCATGGTTCTGGATTATCGAAGATCGTTGAAGGGGCTCAGGCCGCGGCGGTTTCGGTTTTGGGCTGTCCCAGTGAGCGCAGCACATCCCGCACCATCTGCGCCCGCGCTTTGGGGTCGGGCAGTTCGCGTTCGATGCGGATTTTGTCGTTGCCCGCCAGCTTGATGTGTTTGTTCTTTTGGATCAAACCAATGATGGCCATGGGGTCCACGGGTGGGTTGGGCTTGAAGGTGATCTGGATGACGCCCGGCGCGGCGTCGACCTTGATGACGCCATAGGGCTGGGTCAGCACGCGCAGGCGGTGCACGTCCACCAGGGTTTGCGCTTGCGGGGGCAGTTTGCCAAAGCGGTCCACCAGCTCTTCGAGCAGGGCGTCGATCTGGTCGCTGGTTTTGGCGGTGGCCAGCTTTTTGTAAAAGCTCAGGCGCAGGTGCACGTCGCCGCAGTAGTCGTTGGGCAGCAGGGCGGGGGCGTGCAGGTTGATGTCGGTGGTGGCGGTGAGCGGGTTGAGCAAGTCCGGCTCTTTGCCCGCTTTCAGGCTGCGCACCGCTTCGGACAGCATTTCGTTGTAGAGCTGAAAGCCCACTTCGAGCATGTTGCCGCTCTGGTTTTCGCCCAGCACTTCGCCCGCGCCGCGGATCTCCAGGTCGTGCATGGCCAAATAAAAGCCGCTGCCCAGTTCTTCCATTTGCTGGATGGCGTCGAGGCGCTGGGCGGCTTGTTTGGTCAGGCCTTCGATCTCGGGCACCATCAAATAGGCATAGGCTTGGTGGTGCGAGCGGCCCACGCGCCCGCGCAGCTGGTGCAGCTGGGCCAGGCCGAACTTGTCGGCGCGAGAGATCACGATGGTGTTGGCCGTGGGCACGTCGATGCCGGTCTCGATGATGGTCGAGCACAGCAAGATGTTGTAGCGCTGGGCCACAAAGTCGCGCATGACCCGTTCCAGCTCGCGCTCGGGCATTTGGCCGTGGGCCACGGCGATGCGGGCTTCGGGCAGGATTTCTTCGAGCTTTTGCTTGCGGTTCTCGATGGTCTCGACCTCGTTGTGCAAAAAGTAGCATTGGCCGCCGCGCTTGAGTTCGCGCAGCACCGCTTCGCGGATCACGCCCGTGCCCTCGTTGCGAACAAAGGTCTTGATGGCCAGGCGACGTTGCGGCGCGGTGGCAATCACGCTCAAATCGCGCAGGCCCTCCAAAGCCATGCCCATGGTGCGGGGGATGGGGGTGGCGGTGAGTGTGAGCACATCGACCTCGGCCCGCAGGCCTTTCATGGCCTCTTTGTGGCGCACGCCAAAGCGGTGTTCCTCGTCGATGATGAGCAGGCCCAGGTCGTGGAACTTGGTGGATTCGCTCAGCAGCTTGTGCGTGCCGACCACGATGTCCACCGTGCCGTCGGCAATGCCTTTGAGGGCGGCGGTGACCTCTTTGCCCGAGCGAAAGCGCGAGACTTCGGCCACTTTGACGGGCCATTTGGCAAAGCGGTCTTTGAGGGTTTGGAAATGCTGTTCGGCCAGCAGCGTGGTGGGGGCCAGCAGGGCGACTTGTTTGCCGCCGGTCACGGCCACAAAGGCGGCCCGCAGCGCGACCTCGGTCTTGCCAAAACCCACATCGCCACAGACCAGGCGGTCCATGGGGCGGGGGCTGATCATGTCTTGAATGACGCAGTGGATGGCGGCCTTTTGGTCGGCGGTTTCTTCAAAGCCAAAGTCGTTGGCAAAGGTCTCGTAGTCTTGCGGGCTGTAGCGGAAAGGGTGGCCCTCGCGTGCGGCGCGGCGGGCGTAGATGTTGAGCAACTCGGCGGCGGCGTCGCGCACCTGCTCGGCGGCGCGGCGCTTGGCTTTTTCCCACTGGCCCGAGCCCAGCTTGTGCAGCGGCGCT